>ERZ1034928.46-NODE-46-length-73775-cov-62.347029_pt1 | contig 73775 bp, 95 predicted proteins | sample MGYA00520627_ERZ1034928 | MGnify/ENA primary metagenome ERZ1034928 (study PRJEB33766, sample SAMN09781755) | gut metagenome | biome: gut microbiome | host: Homo sapiens | place: Madagascar | study: EMG produced TPA metagenomics assembly of the PRJNA485056 data set...
GTTCACATCAAAGTGGTGGAAATGGCTCAAAAGAGCATCGTATTCACTCTTTCATTACAACAAGAATGTGAAGCAACAGAAGCTCATCAAACGTTGTATTGAAGAAACGGCAAGCACGATTCGGGAAAATCTAATAAATGGTTATTGGCGTGGTGATTTATCTGATTACTTCAAAGACGGCAATTTTGATGTAACATTAAGAACATACAAAGACGATACCTATCGTCACATAATGGAATGGTTAGGCAAAAAGAAGTAGTGTATGAAGAGAATGAAATAAAAACCATCCCCACCCGACACCTCGCCGAGTGGGGATTTCCACTTTAAACCAAAATAACAATGAAAAACGCAAATTTATACTAACCTGTCTATATATCTATCCAAATCCTTTTCATACCAAACTAATTCCGTAAAACCCTTTATCTTCTTCCCTTTCGGCATCTTGCCGCATGCCACAAGCCTATCAAACGTAGCCCTCGACACCCTCACGTACTCGCAAGCCTGTGTCTTGCTCTTCGGCTCGTCCTTGTTGGCTATCTGGTGCAGAAAACTCAGCATCATCCTGTTCTGCTCCCTGTTCGTCAAGCACCTGCCGCTCTGTATCCGCTCGTGAAACTCCATCAGTAGAGCATCTATCATCTTCAATTCTTCTGATATGACACCCATAGCCTCAACATCTTTTGTTTCTATACCACCATATCACACGGACCACAGCAACTACTATCGCCGCACACAACAGCACCATAGCCCATTTGCCAAGCCCTATAAACCATCGCTCTGCCTTCGTCAAAGTTCGCTCCACCGGATATGGCACCCTTATCGAATCCTGCCTTATCAATGTGTCCGTCCTTGTCTTATACACGTTGCGGTACCTGTCCCTGTACACCACCTTATTATAATATAAGGTGTCGCCTCGCTGCACCACATACACAGAATCTTTGAAGTACACGCTGTCCCTCTTCACGAAAGAGTCAGTCTTAGTCTTATACTCCGTATGATATTCCGGCACCTTCACATACTCCACACTCTTGCAGCCTGCCAGCGCACCGATAATGCCACATATCGCCACCGCCATGATAAATGCCAAAAATGCAGTCAACAGCTTCCGCAGCATATCGTCCATATCGAAATCTTCCATAGCCTATGCTTTTATATTCTTGTATTCCTCTACCGCATTGAAGCAGGGACAACTCTTCTTCCACCTGTCGGGCTTATCCTCTCCCCAGATGCTTCTGTGTCCCATTATTTTCGCATTCGGATATTTTTTTTTCAATATTGTCAGCAGCTTCCGCAACGACATCCTCTGCTCTGCAGTCCTGTTGTCCGTTGGCTTCCACACTACCTTGTTGAACGTGTTGTTAGCCTTGTATATGCCGCCAACATACGCCACGTTTATCGCCGTACTATTGTAACCCTGCACGCCGTTCGACACCTCTTCCACAGGCAACATCTGATGTATCGCTCCATCCTTCGTCACCACATAGTGATAACCCGGATTCTTCCATCCTTTCTTCTTGAACTCTGCCCACAGCTCTTTCACGCCCCACGACTGCGCACTTGCCGTACAATGTACAAATATCCTCTCTATCTTCCTCATCATTTATCTCCCTTCTGATTCTCCTTTATAAGGTCCGCTATCGTCTTCGCTATGTCGTCCTTGTTTTCAAGCAGTATGCTCAGCGTCCGTTCCTGCTTCCTAATCTCTGCCTTCTCCCACGACTTCTCTCTTACGCTCTTGAACTCGCAGAAGCACACATAACCTGCCCATATCATGCTGAACACTGGCAACGGGATGATGATACATGCTATAATGTCTACACACATCACAGCCAAGAACGGCGTGAAATACTTCCTCGCCTTGTCACACGTCTTCTTGAACCCGGTCGATGTCGTTGCCTCGCCGTTCTCTATAGCTTTCTTCACGCCCGACACAAGATCGGCAAACATGGCTATAATAATAGCACCCATACAGATGGCTATTATCAATGCCGCCCTGTATAGGTGCTCTTCCAGTAGTGTATGTACTATCTCTGTCATCATTTTTTATGTCATCATTTTTTTATTTCTGTTGACAAAGATATATCTCTTCATGCGTTCCTTTTGCGGTGTTCCAATTTAGCCGTTCATGTACCACCATATTTTATCCGAAGGGTGTCCCGTGTCCTCGTCATTGAGAAAGTTCACCGCCATCCTGCCTGTCGTCCTCAGCAACTCTTCTCCCCTCTTCGACACTCTTTTCAGCGTCTCATGATGATTACTGAACATCACGTTCAGCGTCACGGCAAAGTCCCAGTACGTATACCCGAACAACTCGTTTCGCAGCCTCCCGTATTCTTCCATCATATCCTCGTGGTCGAAATATGGTGCATACTCCTTGTGCGTATCGTCCTTGAAATAGTAGATGTTGGCTATGCAGGCTCTGCCGGTCTTCTCGTCATAGTGGTGCCTGTTATCCATCCAGTTCAGTAGGTTTCTTCTCACGGTCTCTTCTTCCTCTTCTGTAAAGCCGCATTCTCCATCTTGCAACATTCTGTAGGCTGAACCAGCCACGTGTAAGAGCGATTTTGATAAATCCATAGGCGTATAGTATTAAAGTGAATATAATAAACACATGGTGCATCTCCAACTGTTCAGGAGTTATCAGCCAGTGTCGGTAATAAAGCCGTATCGCATTGATGCCGAAAAAGTAGAAGAACGGTATCCTGTATATCCAGCAGTAACGGAAAAAGAAACTCACGGGTATCATAGTCAACGGCATATACACATATGCCAACACGTATATCCAGATGATGCTCTTGCCATTCACCTCCGTGTCCACTATCGTTGCCCTCGGATAATGTCCGTAGTCCCACACGCCATACCAATGACCGAGCATCATCAGTATGGGTGCCCACTTCGACAACACCTTATAATACCGCCATATCTTCCTGTTCATCATACCGTCTATTATCCGTTGTCGGTCTTCTTCTGACAACGGATTTTCATCCATCTTTTCCATAAGCATTTATATTATATATTTAAATTGATTCCTTTTGCGTTGTTGTAATTCACCGCAAATATAGTGCTTTTTCTGTCATGTTGTTATTTGTAGACCGCTTTATTTTAATTTTTTAAACTTATAAGTCTCTTTCTTGTTCATATCCAGATTATTTCGTATATTTGTCGCATCTTAATTATACCACACTGAATGACCAAAGCGAACTATGAATTGATTGTCAGACAAAGGGAAGACCTCTTGAAAGTCTACAGGATGGTGGCTCCTCATTGCCACTTACAAAAGGAAGCATGGGAGAAGGTTGTATCTTCTCCGGCTCCTCGTTATTATATCTCTGCACAACAGGCGTGGGAGAAACTGCGACACATGATCGTCGGAGACTTCTCTGTCGTTGACCGTATGAAACCGCCAAAACGAAGGCTTTATTATTCTCTCTACGAGAAATACATTGAGTTCTCGCAGCGCAAGCAGTTTATTGGTAAGTCCTTGCGTTTCGTCACGCAGTTCCTTGTCTGTGAACCGGCTCCCGAGTTCTTCATGCAGCCCAAGAATCTTAAGTTTATTTTCTGTTACTATAAGAAATATGGTAAAGACTACCGTGAAATGGATATACGGAGAAAGAAACTTGCCGCTAAAAATAACGCTTAGCGTCGTCTGTCTCCTTTGTGCTTTCTGGCATATAGGTTTCTGTCACGGCGGTCCTCTCGTCAACCATTTTATATACAGCTTCTTTCATGCCAACATCTTCCACCTCACCATCAATCTCATGGTGTTGTGGAACATCAAAAACAGGATTGCCGTCCTGCCTGCTTTCGTTATTTCTGTCCTCGCCAGCTTCCTCCCTACGTGGGTCAATGAACCCACCATGGGACTGTCTGGATTCCTCTTCGCCGCTTTCGGCATCATGTGGGGAAGGGTCGGCAGGTTGAAGGATGCCGCAAAAACGGTCATGCCCTTCATCCTCCTCACCATGTTCTTCCCCAACATCAACGCCCTTCTTCATCTCTACTGCTTTTGGCTCGGCTATCTGTGGGGGATGAAAGCTCCCATCACATCCCGATGAGCCGCCTTTTCTGCACCCTCACCACAGTTCCCGAAAATGAATCGTTAGCCTTGAAGCCTCTCAACGTGTATTTAAACACAAAGTAGCTCCAAGGCTTGCCTTTCAGACTATGCAGCTGACACCACTCTCTTGCGTTGTTGCTCGCCCATATCTCCAGCTCTACCGTTCCCTGCCGGGTGTCCATAAGGTGCTTTATCTTCCGCAGACTTTTCAGCGTCAGCGAACCGCCAAGTTTCAGCGGTCTTGTCACTATCTTCCCCTCATACTCCCTCTCGTCGTCATTGATGTCGGGCTTCCTCGTCAACGAATATATGTTGCCCTTGGTGTCCTGTATAAGGTTGTCTGGGTAGTTGTTCACCACTGCCTGAGCCTCCATGCCGCTGTCCGTCATTGCAAAGGTCTTGTCTCCTATATTATATATGTATTGGTAGGTCTTGCCCTTGCCGTATATCCTCAACAGTGAATCTCTGAAGTCATAGGCTATCAGACTGCCTTTCACGAAGTCCCTAAACCTCCCGTCTCCTAACGTCACGAAGTTCTCTGCAGCACGTCCGCTCAGCAGTCCGCTCAGACATGCCACCTGTCCGCCTGTCGTAGCCATCAGACCTTTCTTCGACACAAAGACTACCATGTTGTCTGTCGGCACCAAAGGAGAATCCTCATCGCATGCCTCTCTCGATACCGGGTATGAACTCTTGTATAGTCCGTCTGTACTTACCGACAATCCGTAGATACCCTCATTCGTGAACACTATCAGCGGATATTGTCCAAACTGCCCTTGGCTCACGGCTTCTGTATTGGCTATTATCCCTAACACTTTTCCTGTTCCTACTTGGTTGTCGCCCGATGCTGCAAAGACAAACGGGTTGTTCACTTCTGAGGTGTACACGTTGGAATCAAACACATCTCTTGCCGTTTCGTCTAATCTCGGCAGTATGAGCATCTGCCATGTGTATTCGGCTTGGCTCACTCTCGGAAACGGCAGACTGCCGAAGCTGTATGCTCCGTTCAGCATCGGGTGGGTCCTCAGCTTCAGCGATACGCCCATCGACGTTCCTTTCTTCACCACTCTCATCTCCGTGGCGTGTGGGTCGGGATAGTACATCCAGCCGTTCAGCATCTCCGGCAGTGCCGTATAGGTGCGTTCTGACTTCACCCACGCATCCATGCTCTCCGATACTATATGGGTATACACCTCGTATTCTGCCGCATCTGCCGAGGAGGATTCCACTTCCGGACTCGACAATGCCGACGTTATCGGCATGAAATAACCGAAACCACCAAATGGCTTCCTTTCTATGCCTATCAGGTTTATCCTCTTGTTGTAGGGGAATATCTTTTTCGCAAAGGTCTTTGTCCAGCCGTAGTAGTCGTCTGTCTCCAACTGCTCCTGCTCTGTCAGATTCTCTACCACGTGTTGCTTTATCGGGGCTTCCTTGTAGGTCACTCCGCTTGCCTCGCCTTTTTCTATGCTCAAACTGAACAGCTTATAGAACTGTGTCTTTTTCAGTAAATTGTCTATTATCTCATCATCCGACTTGTATTTCACAGGCATTATCACGTGTCTTGCCTTGTATGTATTGATGTTGAAATTATAGTAGTGATTGAATTCTATTTCCTTGTCTTCTCCCGTCAAGCTCGGCTGCACTTCTTTTCTCGACACTTGGTTCACGTAGCAACTGTCGTCTACTTCCAATGCGCTTCTGAACTCGTATTCTCCAGTCAGGTCAAACGGCTCCACTTCGTCTGTAGCGAACACTACCACGTCTTTTACTATGTCTTTCCACTCTTCCGCATTGCTCACGCTGGCATAGTAGGATAGTGCGGAATACCACGGAAACCACATGAATTTGGTAACGAAGTTCGTTCTGTCGTAAGGACAGTCTTCGTAAGTGTTCGTCTCTGAATTGTATCGGACTGGCGTGAAATGGAAGTTCCTGTTTATCGTAGGACAGATTAGTATCGGATTGCTTATCCTCACATAGCTGCCGTCATACAGACGCAGGGCATAGCGCACGAAGAAAGGAAAAACGAAGTGGTTATCTTCTTTTATCTTCTTTATGCCTTCTGCCACATTGCCTCTCACTGCATCTTGGAAGCTGCTCTCCGCATCGGCATTGTTCTTCTTCACGTGATATTCGTAGTATATCTCTGCGTCTGGCGTTGACGGGGTCTTGTATTCTTCAAGCCCCGTCAGGTCTCCGTTGCTGTCATACTTCGCCCACATCCTCGTGTAGTCTATTATCTCGTTCAAGGCGCACACGGTCCTCTTCTTGCTTATCAGCTCTGTCGCCAAGGTCTTGAACTTCATGGTCGGTATGGGCAGTTCTGTACCTAAGTCTTTGTATGTGCCGCCCTTGAACAGCAGGTAGTGTAGTCCTTTGCTTGTAGCAGCCACAAGGGTATTGCCCACGCTGCTTATGCTGTACGTCTCGCCAAGACTGTAGCTGCCTGTCTCTTGATCGCTCGTTATGTTATCCACGCCTTGTATGCTATAGCAGTGTATCTTGTCTGTACCGTCATAGGCTATCAGCATTTCGTAGTCAGCCATCTTATGCACGTACATTATTTTATATGGCACATTGCCTATCTGTACAACGTCCTGCACTGGCTTCATCTCTCCGTCCTTGTGGATGAAACCTATCGACTCTTGCAGCTCGCTGTCGCCCGACAGCATGTCGCTTGGCACATTCGTCATGCCTTTGCCGTAACTCAGCGTCTGCGTCTCACTATTTCTCTCCATATCTTTTTTGTTTTAAATTCCCCTTGTCTACTCGTCTACTTGTCTACTCGTCAACTCGTCTATATCTTAGCAACGGTATGTACACCGTCTCCTCCGCCACTCGGCTTCTCTTTCTTCTTCCAATACGGCTTCTCCATGTCGCACAGACTTACCCACAGACCTATTGCGGTACTCATCAGAACGTCGTCATGGTTGCCGCTGCCCACGATATTACCAAGAACGCCGTTTTCCCTGCGCTCGTATATCCTCAGCTCGTGATACATCTCCTTGTCGGGCTCGTCCCACAGCATATCGTCCACAAACTCTTCCAAGTTGTCTATTATCTGCTGCTTCGTCAGCCTGTTAGTCTGAAAACCGTATTTCATCAGCACGTTCTCGCCCACGTCTTCCGAACTGCTCGTCCTCTGATACAGATTGTCGTAGTAGTCCGCTATCTCTTCTATAATGGTCAGAAAGTGGTCGCCCTCGGTGTTGTTGTCCTTCTCCCGGTCTGCCGTATTGCTCTCTATCACCAACAGCGCATCGTCATAGTAGTGCGCCAAGGCTGCTGCCATCCATGCTAACTTGTCGTGACGCACATGTCCCCGGTATCTCGCCACCACTCTCGGCTTGCCTTTTATCGTTGGTATCAGACCGAAGCGGTCTATAACGGTCATCACCGTGTAGTCGGACGTTGTACTCTTGCCGCCTATATCCACGCTTACGATATACCTGTTCTCTATCTTCAGGCAGTTCGGCACTGCCCATATCTTCAAGTCGCCCTCGCCGTCGGTCCTGATCTCTATCTTTGATTTCTTTATCGTCTCCTCGTTCTTGTGGCTTGTGTTCACCACTATGTCTGCCGTATACATCGGGGCTTTCTTGTATTTCTTCTGCAGGTCGTCTATGCTGTATGGGTTAAACACAAGGTTGCCGGAGTTACGGAAAGCGTCTTCTTCGTCCACTGGTGCCTCGGTAGCACAAAAGGCATGGGTCGTGAACTTGTTGCGGAAGTTTCTGTACCATTCTATTGCTTGGAAGCACGCTCCCTTTTCCCACATCTTCCAGAAGAACTTTCCTGTCTCTCGGTAGCCTTTCGGGCAGGTCGTCCTGTCTCTGTTCTGCAGCAGCCATCGGGCAAAGGCTTTCTCGTTCTTCACTTCTTCCATGTCGTGCTCTATGAAGAAGCAGGGTATGAAGAGGAATCTGTATGCGTCGTTGTTCTTCTCGTCCATCGCCAACTGACACTTGTCATAGAAGAATCCCGAATTTCCTTTTCCTGTACTCTCAAACACCTCCAAGTTATCTTCTTGGTTTCTTATACCTCCCGATATAGACGAAATCACACCCTCAGGATCATGTTCGGGGGTCTTCTTCCAGTATGCCACCTCGGAGTAATGCGCACAGTGGAAGTTACTGCCTCGGACAGAATCGAAGTTCTCGAACGATGCCACAGTCAGCGTACTGCGCCTTATGGCTCTTATTCCGTCTGTCACTTGGAAGTCGTCGGGAGAGTTTTCGTATGGCGAGAACTGCAGCTTGGCTCCGCTGCATCCTACTGTCCAGCCGGGCTGATGCTCCAAGGCTTTCCTGTACATGGCTTTGATTTTCTTCGCCGTGTTCTTCTGCTGCGCAAGCACGATGGCGTTCCATCCGTCTCTTCGGAAGTCCTGTATCCATTTTATGTATAGCTGGGTCAGTGTCGAACCGCCCCACTGTCTTGCTTTCAATATCACCACTCGTATCGCAGCTCCGCTTGTGCGCAGGTCTTCGAAGATTTTTAGCAGTTTCCTTTGGGGATAGTTTAGCTTGAAGGGTATCATGTCTCCCGACACCTTGTCTTCTATCTTGTCGGTCGCATACAGGGCAAATTCGGGGTCTTCACGAAATCTTACTTTCATTATCTCGAAGGTCAGCAGGGCTACATACCGTTGTGTGTAGTACTCGCCTTCTTCGTATGGCTTCTTCCATACTCGTATGATGAACTCTCTCAGACTGCCTACGAGTTTCAACTGGCGGTACAGCAGGGTGCGCATACATTCTTTCGGCACCCACATCTTCTTTATCAGAAAGTCAGGAAGCTCCATCAGCTCCCTGTTCTCGAAGTCGTAGCAGTTCTCTCCAGTCCAAGGGTCATACGTTCCGTATATCTCATCGTACCTTCGTCTGTTCTCTGCCACGAGGTCTTCTATCTCTCTTTCAGTCACATGTGCCATTTGCCAAATCGTTTAGTTCTTCGTAATCAGCATCCTGTATCTGCTCTACTCTCGACACGTCAAGCTCGTTGCCTTCTTTTACCTTCGTCAAGCTCAATGCCGCAAGCTGCTTGAAGTCTTCATCCAGTCCGTGCGTCACGCTCACCTCGCTCTGCTTTGGTATCATGTGCTTCATGAGGTCTTTGTATACCGTCACGTAGGTCTTCGGGTCGTATTCCGCAAGTTCGTTCATGCAGCTCTCAAACTTCTCTTGGTTTCTTGCCAAGAAGTCTCGCAGAAACTCTTTCTGTGCGCTTTTCTTCACCGGGAGTATGGTCTTGGCTTTCGCTCTCTTCTCCTGCATTATCTCCCTCACGCTCTTCACATCGTCGAAATCTCCCATGGCTTATCCGAATGGCTTTAGTGTATGTATCATGCCACCGGGTTTCATGGCGTTGGCATTGTTGGTTATCTCTAATTCGGCATCTTCAAGCTGGCTGTACTTATCCATCGTCAATGGGTCTCGGCTTGTCAGCTTCAGCAGGAAGTATTCATACAATGCTCCTGTAGATATGTAATCGTGTATCGCCTGCACCAATGCGTCATAACGGGTATCGTCCCAGCAGTCGGGCATCCTTAGCCATATCTCTTTCTCGTCCCACTCTTTCAGGGCGTTGTCTCTTACCTTGCCTTCGGGCTTCATCACGTATGATGACAGTATGCCTTCTGCCTTCGATATGTATTTGTCGAACCATCGGTAGAAGATTGGACGCTCGCTGTCGTTCTCGCTTGTCGGTATCTCTTCTTCTTGGTTGGTCTGATTGCCTCGTCTCGCCCTGCCTACCATCATGGTTGTTCCGTCTATGTCATACCACAACTGTGTGACGTAGATGAAAATCCTCTTGTCGGTATATGTGTGTCCAGCCACTTTCTTGCGCACGTCAAACGGGTTGGGACTGTCTTTCCAACCTCGTTCTCTGTCGTAGTGTTCGGGATGTAATGCGTTGAATTCCATGTCACACCTCCTTTGCTATCGTTATCTCTACTTCTGTTTCTATCTTGTCGCTGTGCCGTGAGAACAGCGTTATCGTCACTACTCCTGTGTTCTTTGCTTTCAGACGGAAACAGTGGGGATCCCGGTCTCGGTGCACTTCCATTATCTCCGGGTCACTGCTTCTTGCTTCTATATCGTCTATAGCTCCGGCATCTATGGTGTATGATAGGGTCACGTCTTCATCATCCAAGGCTATCGTCACGCCGCCATCGCTTTCGCTACCGTCTACTTTGGCTGTCAAGCTCTGTGTGTAGGGCACGGTGGGCACTCTCGGACCACTCAGCACGAAGCAGCGTCTTATGTTCTGCTCGTCAAGCACAAGGAAGGCTTGGTATGGCTCGGCTTGCTTCTGGTTGCTGGTCTTCAACCACCACTGGTACATCATGTAGTCTTCTACGTATTTGGCTGTCATCCTCGCCAAGGTGTCGGTGAGCGTTCCGTTGTAACGTCTCGATACGTCAAGGGTGAAGTCTACCACATCGTCGTCTGTCTCGTTGTAGAAGATCACGTTGTCGCCTATCGTCTGCGCCGTTGGCACTATGTAGTCTACAAGGATGGTCTTCACCACTTCAAGGGCTGTCCTGAAGTCATGGGTCAGCGTCCTGTCATGTACGTCTTCAGTACCTGCCGTTTCTTGCAGACTCATCTTTGTCGCTTTCTCGTCGGCTGCGCTGTCTATTCTCGCCTTCATATAGGTGGCGTTCTTCACGGCTTCTATCACTGCCGACTTCACTATCTGGAATCTTATTATCATATCTTCTTCTCCTCTCTTTTTCGTTTCACTCTTCTAATGTCACTTCGCCCTTCATGTCCAATAGCGTCTTGCCGCTCGCTTCTGGCGCATCTGCCGTACATAGTAGTTGTAGGGCTGCATTTACGTGGTTCGCCATGTCCTCGGCATATTTCTTGGCTATGTCGAGCCGGTTGATGGTCAGTATGTCGTATGCCACGTATGCCGCCACGTAGCTTCTGAAATTCTCTTCAAACAGCTGTGCCTTGAAGTCGTTGATTCTTGTATCTTTGATAAGGAAGGCTACGTTGATTTCGGTGTCGGTCACGGCATCCACATGGGGGGATAACTGTCCAGAAAATACGTATACGGCATCTTTCGTGTATTGCTTCAATACGCTTTCTTCGGCTGAGGATAGGGTCACTCCTGTAAACAGTATGTGTCCTTGGCTGTCGGTGAGCCTCTTGCCGATTATGGACATCTGCGTCTTCACCCTCTTCTTTATGTCGTCATACTTGACGGTTATCTGTCTTGTCTCTGCCATACCTTATGCTGCTTGATTGTTATTGAAGAACTGCTGCACGGCTCCTTGGTCGGCTCCCTGCACAATGCCATTCTCGTCTACCTGTCCTCCGCCTTGCTGCTGTGCCATCTGTTGCTGCTGTGCATACATCTGTTCGAGCTGCGCCTGCTGCTCCTGTACGCTTGCCAACAGCTTGTCGGCAAATGGCGCATTGAGGTTCTGCAGATACTGCACGATGTTTATGCCACCCATCTCCAACAGCTTGTCAAGGGTGTCGTTCTGCATGGTGTTGTAGGTGGCGGTGGCGGCGGCGTTCTTGATGCTTATCTTGAAGTGTATGTCTCTCGCCGACAACCTGTCGTATTTGTACACCTTGTTGAAATTCCTGTCGTATACCTTCCTGCCATCTTCATAGAACTGCTGGATCGTCATGCACTTCTTGGTGGCAAGCTTCTCGGTAAACACATCCATATCTGAAAGGATGGTGTACAGCGAGGTGGTGGCGTTCTGACTTTCCTGCGCATAGCGTGCGGCTGACGTTCCTGCCGAAGGGGTCTTGCCTTGCAGGGCTCCGCTCACATTGCTCACTTCTCTTATCAGATTCAGCTCTATCTGCAGTAGTTCGTTGGTGCCGATATTCACCGCATTCGAGGTTATTATCTCTGGTCTTATGTTCGGCATGGTCTTCTTCGGCGTATAGAATATCCATCCGTCGTATTCTATGGCATTTTCCATAAACTGTTCCGGGGTCATGTTGCCCAACACGGTGGTCGGTATCATCTTGAAACCCTTGAAACTGCTTCTTATCGCCATGTCGTTCATTACTATCAGTCTGTTGATATATCGCTGTTGGTCTATCACGTTCGCCATAAACGGGTGTATCTCGCCGTTGATATATGGATACAGCTTCATCGTAAACGGATGGCTCTTGTAGTCATAGGGGGTCTCACCTTGGCATAGCACCGTGCCGTCGGGTGCCATATAGGTGTAATACCAGTATTTGTCGGCTATCTCCCAACTCTTGATGTATGCTCGCTCGTCTTCGGGCACTCCTGCCTCGTCATACTGCTGCTTGCGCTTCTCGTTGTCGCTACGGAGCTTGGCTATCATCGCCGTATCGTCCATGTCTATGCGGAAGTAGGCTTTCGTGCCGCTCGTCGCTATCGGGTCGAAACATTGTAGCCTTGCCTTGGTCTCAGTGGTCCACACTTCGATTACTCTCGCATAGTGTCTGCCTTTGTTGGAGTAGTCGAAGCTGAGGTTTTCAAGTCGCTTCTCTTCGTTGAACTCGTAACCTTCGCTGCTGTCGTCTGTCTGGTTTATGTCGAAGATGCTGTCAAGGTCGGCTATCGTCAGATTGTATTCTGCTCTTGCGAATTTCTTGTATAGGTCTTCCCGGCTTACGTCATGCAGAACGCCTATCAGACTTATATCGTTGTGTCGTGGGTCGCTGCCACACTCGAAGAACATGTGGTCGGGCTCCATTAGCTCGGTCCACGAATCGGGCATCTCTAACTCTTTGTCTTCCCAACTTTCTCTTACGAACATCTGCCCTCCTTGCAGATAGTCTTTTATCGCATGGTTCAGCATGTCTTGCATCTCGGTGGTCTGCCAGTTGCATTGCATCGTCGCACTCATCATGTCGCTGAGCTGCCGGGAGTCGTTGTCTCTCGCAAAGCATACGGGTTCGGTGCCTTGCTTGGCATATAGTCCTGTTATGCTTTCCAAGATGCTTACCATTATGTTGTTGCTCATCGGGGTCTGGTTCCGCTTCTCCATATACTCCCGTTCGCTCATCTCTTGCCAATAGCCGTGGCGGTACACTCTCACCGTATCGCTCCATTGGTCGCCTGTGCAGTAGCGCATCGTCCTCGCCCTCGTCTCTCGCACTCCGCTGAGATTGCTCCATGCATTATAGCAACGGCAACGTAACTCCCAGTCTCTGCCGTGCTCCTGACGGCTCTTGCGGGCTTTCACGGAGTCGTAGCTGTTATGACGGGGCATCACACGGCTTAGTGTCAGTAATCTCGACTTTACCATATTTTTTCTTACACATTGTTATATTATATGCGCAAAAATAGGGAGAAACAAACCCTTCTTTGTCGTATTCCAACCGCCGCTTTGTTCGTGATTGGAATACGGCAATTCGCCTTTTGGTTATTTGCATCTTTGCCGAAAAGTTTTAATGCATTTGAATATGGCAAAAACAGATTTGAATCAAAAGGATATTGATGCGGCTGCACAGCAGGCTAATCCTGCCGAGACCGTCGATGAACGCCCTAACAGAACGGCTTTTTCCAAGCGGTTCGCTAAGCGTCATTCTGATGTTGACTTCGAGGATAAGGAGGCTCGCTATGCTGCGATGAATGATGATGCCGACGCTCTTGGAAAATACGAGGAGAGCGGTGCGGCGCTCAGCAAGATGCTTGACAACAACAAGTGGCTCGCCGCTATGGTGCTTGACTCTACTCGTAAGGGGATGCATCCGTTTGAGTGGATGGCTTCGCAGGGCATCGACATCAAGGCGGCTCTCGAAGATGAAGAGCTGGGCAAGAAGGTGGCGGAACAGATTACCGCATATCAGGAGAAGGTTGCGGAACAGGAGAAGCATAGTGAGGAACTGATGAATAATCTCCAGAAGTCTCGTGAGGCTCTTGATAAGCTTGGATTGTCTGACGAGGAGGCTAACGACCTCTACGCTAAGGTGTGGAGAGTTATCGGTGATGCCGAGGATGGAAATATATCCACCGACACTTGGAAACTTTTCATGAATGCCTACAACTATGATTCTGACATCTCTTCGGCTCGTGAGGAAGCGGCAATGAAGGCTCGCAACGAGAAGATCCAGAATAATATCCGCTCTTCTGCCTCTGAGGGTATTCCGCCTTCGCTTTCTACGAGTGGTGCTGGTAATGCTCCGGCTGCACCGAAACGCAAGAGGGAGAGTTTCTTTGACGGCATTCGCAGTAACTAATTTTTTTAATATATATACAAAACAAGATGAAGAAGAATATTAATTTTTCCCATTATGCTCAGTTCGTCTGCAAGATGATTCTGATGCTTCTCGCTGTCGTGACTGGCGGCGGTGTTATGGCTATGGCTGATACTTTCGAACCGCAGATTGGTGACGAGGGTCCCGAACCGGCTTCCAAGGAGACGGTTGACGCTAAGGAGCCTGTTGATGCTAACACAAGCGACCGTCTTAGCCCTGGTGGTAGAAAGGATGGTCAGGACCTTACTGGCTCGCAGGCTTCAAGTACTCAGCTTCGTGAAGGTGGACTGCTCGAAAAGGAGTGGGATAGCGAGATTGTGAAGTTCTATCCGTTCAAGACTCCTATCCTTTCTATCGTCCGTCAGATGGCGAAGACGGTGAACATCAAGAACTGGGAGGTCTCGCATCAGCGTGTCGGTGGCGAGACGCTCGACGGACAGGTGACTACCGAGATTCCTACTGGCGATACTGTGGAGATTAACTCTACCAACTTCTCTGGCTCTATCCGTCCTTTCTATAAGGGTACTACGGTGATTGCTTCGGGTATTGCCGGTTATGCGGAGGGCTCCAAAACCAAGAAAGAGGGTACTCTTATGCTCTACGTCATTGAGGCGAACGGCAAGAAGGCTGTCATGCAGGCTATCAATGGTCAGCCGAAGAACGAGGGTGACACAAGGGAGAATCTTGACAACATGACGTGTCCTGCTATCCCTGTCGGTACTACACTGCTCGCTGCGGCTTCGGCGGCTTCGGAGTCTCAGCTTACTATCACTCCTGAGAACTTCCAGCCAAGAGAGAAAAAGGTGTATGTACAGAAGAAACTTCTGAACATCGTGTTTACTGACGACTACGAGAAGGTGAAGAAGGAACAGCCTATCACGGTGGCTGACCTCAAAACTGATGCTGTTATCAAGTATAACCTTCGTGCGGAACGTACTTACCTCTTGGGTTGCAAGTCTCGATTCAAAGCGGAGACGGGCGACGGACAGATTGAGGATGTCTTCACTTCGGAGGGTATCATCAATCAGCTCACAAATACGTATGCTATCGGAGATACCTACACGCTCGGAGACCTTATCGCTATCTCTAAGCTCCAGTTTACCGAATTCTCGGAAAACGACCGATGCTTCGCATTCTGCGGAAAGAACGCTATCGAGCGTCTTGAGAATATCAAACTTGAGGGTAGCCATCAGAATGACTTTATCAACCATAATGAGTTTGACCTTACCTTCAAGCGTTTCAAGGACACTTTCGGTTCTATCGATTTCGTATGGGCTCAGACGCTCGACCTCTTGGGCATGTCGGACTTCATGATTATCTTCGACCCGAAGGCTTCTCGACGTTATGTCAAGATTGGAAAGAAGGAACAGACCAACGATATGTCGAAGGGTGGTGGAGAAGTGCGTGACGCTAAGCGTTGGATCCATCAGGAGGCAGACTCCGTGGCTCTCCGTGGCTACAACTCTATCCTCGTCGGACCGGCTTCTAAGATTGCACAGATTGCTACCGAATCACTCGGCACCATCATCTCTGCACCGAAACTGCCGGACACTCCGTCTAAGGGTATGAAGGTGGCTCTCACACAGGACTATAAGGTTGGTGAGACTACTTACGAGAAGGGTTCTGTCTACTACTACACTGGCACCGCTTGGACTGTATACACCGGACAGGATACGGCTGCGTAACTGACGTTTCATAAATAAGCTATCAACGGGCAGGATATTTCAGTCCTGCCCATTTAAAAAGAAAGTATAAGAATATGATTAAAACATATAAAGCAAGGGTTCATCGTAACAATGTCAGCTATCTGCTGTATGGAAAGCAGGGTAACGAGGTACGCTTTAACTTCACTGACGGTAATATAAATATTAACAAATACCCTACTCTCACGCTGAGAGGACGCTATTTTCAGGAGCTACTGGAGGATAGCTTGCTCTTTAAGGGGGAAACGGTGGTTATAGAACACGAACAGGAGGAGTTCCCGGGCGAGAAAGCGGAACGTGAGAATGAAACAAACTCTGTTTCCGTTCCTACTCCTGCCGCTCCTAAACAGCCGAAGACGGAGGAGGTGAGGGATATTTACACTTCTGATGAGGTCATTGCGTACATCAACGACCGCTTCGATAAGGAGTGCAAGACTCTCGCCACAGCTATGAAGCATGCTTCTAAGGCTGGGCTTATATTCCCGGATTTTAACGAGTAACCTTTTTTATCTGTGGTATCATGAGCGTAGAGGAAATAATTAAGGCTGTTAGGTGGTGCGTTGACGAAGAGTCGAACAACTCTTCTGCTATCATCGACGACAAGGAGGATGCCTATATGGATAATATCATAAAGGCAAAAATCCCTGACGCTCTCCACTGGATTGCTATCACTGCCACGGCTTCGTCTGTCTTGTCGGGGTCTTCTGATACCAAGGCGGCAAGCTCGGTGTCGGTGTCTACTGATATTTCGGTGGAGCTGTACGAGAATTATCCCGACATAGGCATTATCTCTATGCCTTCTAATCTCGCTGTCTTTAACATCAATCGTGTTAGGGCTAAGGGATGGCACAAGGGGGTTGTTCCGATGGAAGATACTGATGATGAGGAACTGCTTATGTTTGACGAGTCGTCTAAGGGGACCGCCGACAGACCGCTTGCGGCTATCATGCGTGTGTCGCCTCTGAAACTTCTCGTACAGCCGGTTCCCGAAGACAGAATTGTCACGGTGTCTTACGTCGGTGTGCCTACGCAGACCTCTCAGGACGAAAACAAGAATGAGGTGGTCAACATTCCTGACACTTTCAGAAATGCCCTCATCTATTATATCGCATTCCTGCTCCTGTCTGCCTATGATGATACCAAGGCTACACAAATGTATTCTATTGCCCTGCAGCAACTGGGCGTTAACCAAACAGCGAAGTGATATGAAGAATATTTCTGCAACATACAGCAATACGGAAAAGGCGTGGGTCTCTCCCGATATTACGGAACAACGCAACTTCTATCTCATGATTGAACTGAAGACACCGGGCAAGGTGGTTATCAGACAGAAGAACCGAAACGGCGAGTTCCCTATGGTTCCCATGAAGAAGCACAGGAACGCTACGGTTTTCCATCTGCGCATGCAGCTAAACGCACCAGCTTCTACTATTCGCATTTTTACTTCCTCTGAACCTAAACTTATCAGATATGCCTACATATAAACAAGATGTTAAACTCGGTACTATGGTGCCGCTGATTAAGACGGACGATATTGATAAGTCCGCTATCACTACGGATAGGTTGGCTGACGCTTCGGTGACTACTGGCAAGATAGCTAAGGGGTCGGTAACGGCTGAAAAGCTTAGCCCATCTTTACTAAAGCTTATTGAGGCAGCCACGGGGATTCCTTCAGATACGATATTAGAAATAGAACAAGCGTTCAAGGACATCCAAGCTTTAAAAGGCAAGACTCAGGAACTTGAGAAGATGATACAAGACATTATCTCCCAAGGAAGCAGTGTGTCAAAGATAGAGAACAGTGATATAGCCGATATATGGGAAAGAAACTAAGTAAACGAAAAAAGATATGGAAAATTCAAGATTTTTAGATGAGATTGGACTTGACTATCTTGTAAAGAAGATCAAGGCAGCTTTAGGAAATAAGGTAGAGCTTGATGAGAATGGCATGATACCTTCAGAACTCATTCCTGGTAATAGTATGGAGATGGTTGAGTTTGATGGCTTTGTGGATGATGCTGAGATACAACAGGTGGGTACCACAGCCTCCAACTATACAGTAGTATATGTGAAGGCAAAGAAGTATTTTGCAGCTCAGGTGCCGCAGGCAAGTGGAGGAGTATCTGTTTCAAAACCTCCATTGTATTACAATGTATGGGAGACATATGCAAAGTATCAGAATGATGATGCTCAGCAGCCAGTTCCCCACTCCAACAAGATCTTTGTAGACAAGACAACACAGAAGAGCTACAGGTGGAGTGGCAGTGATTTGGTAGAAGTATCTTCTACAGGAGGCAATGTAGGCAGTATTGCTGACAGCAAAATAGATGAGATATGGAATATAAATGAGTAAACATTATATAAATTATTATCAATATGGAGAAAAAGTTTTTAGATGAGACAGGTTTGAGGCATCTCATAGCCAATAAGATCAAGCCAGAGCTTGACAAGAAGGTAAGTTTGGATGAGAATGGTATGATACCAGCAGACAAGCTACCAAGTTATGTTGATGATGTAGTGGAGTTTTATGGTCTTGTAGACGATGCTACTATTCTGACAGAAAGCTTGGGTGGCAGTACAGTATATACTGTAGTATATGTAAGAGCCAAGAAGTGTTTTGCAGCTCAGACGGGTCTTACCCAAGCAAAGACCTACTACAATAACTGGGGAACGAGGGAGAACTATCAGGAGCTGAACGGTAATCCTTATGGAGGTAAGATATTTGTAGATATAAATACCAACAAGACCTACCGTTGGGGTGGTACAGAGCTGGTGGAAATAAGCTCAGGCGGTGTATCATTGGGAGAGACCTCTTCTACAGCCTATGCAGGAGACAAGGGAGCACAGAATGCCAAGGACATCCAAGCCATCAAGGATGGAGATTTGCCATTGGTAGGTTTGAGCATTGCCAATTTCAACACCAGTACCCAGGCAGTTGTAACCCCTTGGAAAGTGAAGACAGCAGACGGAACTTCAGTCGCATGTACAGCTCTGGGCAGTCTTGATACCCTTTATGGTTATACTGTGACATTTACAGGAAGCTATAAATGGCAGGAGACCGCAGGCTATAAGAGTCCTACAGCAGTGAATGGTGGCAACTGGAAGAATAAGATGCTTCCAAAGTCAGGTCTTTATTCTGAAGAGATTACCGTAGACAACATTACTTCAGATACCACCATTACCGCAAGTGTGAAGGCTCCAAAGCAGGGACTGATAGTAGAGAACGGCTATGTCAAGGCAGCAAGTGCAGCGGACTTTGACACCAAGTCTGCCTCAATCAGTGTGCATTTCCAGTATAAGGTATTTGCAGGAGCAGTTACCTCAGCCCTTGACAAGAGTGGTTTGGAGGAGAAACTTCAATCATCAATCAAGGGAGGCAGCTATGTTGCCCAGAATGGCAGGGGAAAGGTTCTGACGGGAGTTACTACAACCAGCCAGCAGTATTATGTATATGCTTATCCATCCAAGTTGGGCAAACTGACAAAGATAACAATGAATGATGCAGTTCCATTGCTTGATGGAGGTTTCACATTCAAGACTCTGACAGTGAAAGACCCTGAGACAGGCATGCAGCTGGAGTATAATGTATATACCAGTGAGCAGATGGGAGCATTCAGCAATGCTAAATTGGATATTGCATAGTTTTATAACAGTTAAAAAGAAAGGACAATAGATATGGCAAGAAAAGGTTTGGCGCAGGCAAATACCCTGAGGAGCAACAATACCACAGAAACAGGTTATGGCGTTGTATATGCAGATGAGATAAGTGGTCATAGGACAGTAGCAAATCTCACAGCCTTGTATGCTTTGAATGACTGGCAGTTGAGTGTTTCCAAGAACAATACAGACAATGATGCAATAGGCCAGTTGTGGTATGTAGTAGATGCTGATGACAAGGGCAATGGAGATTTGTATCAGTTGAAGAATTGGGAAAACAGAAAGAAAGCAGAAGGCTGGCAGAGGTTCAGTGCAGGCACCGTGGACATGAGTTCCTATCAGACCACAGCAGAGGCAGACAAGAAATATGTCAAGGAAGCAGAGCTTACAGCCCTTGCAGATACCGATATAGACAATCTGTGGAGTGAGGCTATTACGAAGTAAAAATAATATAGATACAATTAAAACAAGGATTAATTTTTTTAGATTATGGAAAGAGAATATATTTCAAAAGACAATTTGAGCAAATTTGCTTCACTTGTAAAGGGCTCAATTAATACAGCCCAGAGTACAGCTAATACAGCAAAGACCAATGCAGCCAATGCCCAGAAGACAGCAGATAATGCTGTTACTGCTGCAGCAGGAGCTTTGGCAGAGGCTAAGAAGAAAGTTGCAGCTGTGAAGACTATCAATAATGTAAGTCTTGTAGGTAGCGGTAATCTTACTCTTGGAGATCTTGGTATTGATACAACGTTGTGTGAGGTTGTGACTGCACTTCCTGATGCCGCTTCTGCTAAAGGTGGCAGGATTTATCTTGTAAAGAGTGCTGCAAGTGGAACAGACAATGTTTACAAGGAGTATGTCAGACTGTCGAAAAATGAAGCCCTTCCTTCTGGTCAGGCAGGTCTTGTCTTCTATTGGGAGCAGCTTGGTGAGTGGAAGGCAAATGTAGACTTGTCACCTTATGCCAAGAAGACAGATCTGACGAAGAGTGCAGTAGGTCTTGGCAATGTAGATAATACCAGTGACACTAACAAGCCTATATCTACAGCTACACAGGCAGCCTTGAACAACAAGGTGGATAAGGTGAGTGGTAAGGGTTTGAGTACAAATGACTTTACGGCAGCATATAAAACCAAGTTGGATGGCATAACTGCGGGAGCCAACAAATATTCTTTGCCAACAGCTACAGAAGGTGCTCTTGGAGGTGTTAGGGCAAAAAGTATTGGTACTCCTATATCATTTGATGCAAAAATTCAAGATACTGTTATAAGTGGTTTTCATTCTACTACTGCAAAAAGTGATAGATTATACCCTGTAGAACTATTCTATAACGGTCGTGCATTTGTGAACGTTCCTTGGACAGATAGCAACACTACTTATGGTGTAGCTACTACAAGTAATAATGGTTTGATGTCAAGTACTGATAAAACAAAACTTGATGGTATAGCTGCAGGTGCTAATAAAACTGTTGTAGATACTGTATTAAATCCTACTTCTACAAATCCTTTGCAGAATAAGGTACTCTGTGAATCCCTTAATGCTATGCAGGACACTATAGATGGTAAGGTTGATTCCAGTGAGTTTACAGATCTTACAGATACTGATATCACAACATTGTGGAATAACGCTAAGTAAGTTATGGGCTAAGAGAGTGGTAATATAAGATTGCTGGGTCGGGAGTGGGTATGTTTGTCCTGTCCTGACCCATTTAAATAAAAAGTAAAAGATATGAGCATGTTTAGTATGACGAGTGATGCCTTGACAAAGATTTTCAAGAAGATAAAGGACAATTTAAATGAAAAGGATTATTATATCATCAGGGCAGCTTTGCAGGGTAGGAGTATTATAACAATATCAAATGACAGTCAGGTATTATCCAGAAAATATACTTATGGTGTTATTTTGGATTATGCTCTAAAAAAGAAGTTCTATTATTCAGACGGTTCAACAAATACAGAGATAACCCTCAGTAATCTAAGAACATTGCTGAATGGCATTTTGGCTCCCTGCTTAAAGATACCATCCAGTTATTGGAGCAGTACTCCATTTATGGATGTTACAGGCTCTAATATGCTATTAAATATTGTAAGATGTGAGACAGTGAATGGAAGTACTAAATGGATACTATATATGGACACAGATAGTGAAGACCAGATTTATACAGCCAGTACTTCCTCAAAAGTAGGTTATTATGGCAGTCATACTGTCAAGTATGGTTTCTATTCCCAGCCTTGGGAGATTTGGATACCTTCAGGTGCATCATCAGGAACAGTAAAAATAGATTGGTAATGATTATGCGAAAGATAGAAAGGATTTTCGTGCATTGCACGGCAAATGCGCAGTCATTAAGTTAACAAAGAAGTATAAGGTGGTACATGAGGGAACCAAGATGGTGTTCCCTCTCACAGAGGAAGGTGATAATGCTGAGGTATTCCCATCAGTGAATGCCACCGCAGTAGAGTTTGATACATACTCAGAAGCCAAGGCTTACGTAGATGAGCATAACTTGGTGTATGAGGACCCATCATCTGAACAGCCTCATGACTAAAAGAAACCGAAACAATATCCTCGGCATGGCGGTATACTTTCTTATCGCCATGCTCTTCGGAAGTGGCTACGCCATACTTGCCCTCATAATACATGAAGACAACGACCGCTGCCACTACTATCAAGGAAGATGGAACAGAGGAAATCTCATTAGAGGCATCCTCTCCATTCCCATCGGCGCATTAGCAAGATGTTGTATATTATAATAAGGTGAGGCAGAACTAAGAACCTGCCTCATTTTTTATTCCTCCTAATAGCACATACGGCAAGGAGTCCTACCAATACTCTTTGCCTCTTCTTTACTTACTTCTTTAATCTCTCCTCCGCAATTACTTAGCCCATCACAAGACCTTGATTTGTGGTATCTATATGAATATCCTCCCGTACAAACATACACCATGTTAGAGCACGAAGATAAACACACAATAATGCTGAATAACAAGATAATCTTCCTCATATTATAGTCCTAAACTTTTTGTATTAGAAAAGCAACTATCGCTTTCTTCTTCCTCCCCATAGCTGTTATTTTCTGTGATTTCCCTTATCTTTTTGAAAGTTTCATTTGATACACAAAGACTGCAAACCGACTTGTAGTCTTTGTGAGAAAGACTTTTTGTTTCAACGAAACTCACCTGATAATTTCCCTTTGAATTATCTTCATCACCCAAATAAATCAGACTCATGCAGTTTTTGTCAACATGAAGACACTTTGACCTGTCAACATAAACAAACTCCGTAAGTTCTCCTCTCTTTGGCTCCTCTTTCTCTTTATTTTCAGAACAACCAAGTAGACAGAACGGCATAACAAATAACACTATCTTCTTCATATCTTATATCATTTTAAGCGTAATCACCACACAAAAGTAATAAAATATTCCTCTTTACACAACTTTTATCGTAAAATATTATACAATAATTCTACAATCTGTCGTTGTTTTTTATAACTTTATCCAAAAAGTAATAATACACCAAAAGGAAAGGCGAACCCCACCGCTCGCCTTTCCCTCTTTCTCACCCTAATCACCAATCATTGCCCTCATGTACCACCAAATCTTACTCCCCTCCAATACATAATCATCATCCTTGAAGTAAAACTCGTAGGCAGCCTTGAAAGCCTCACCATCCGACAACACCCTACACGTGTCTGCATAGAAGGAGTTGTATGCCACATATTTGTCCCATACTGTTGTACCTTCGGGAAACTCCAAGTCTTTCGTCGCTTCCTCTATCATCCTCTCCGTCCACTTCGGTTCCGTATGCTCCACACCTTCCTTGTCTACATATCGCAGTCCTTTCATTGCCCTTTTTGCGGTTTTTTCACAAAAATGCGGCTCATGCGTCACTCTTACGTCATTTAACAATATATACATTACCATAACCAATCCTCCTAACCTAACTTTTCACTTAAAGCCCTCATCATAGCTTTCAGCTCGTTCATACCATTCTCCAAAGAGCCTATCCGCTCCTCCTGCTTCTTCTTCTCCGCAAGAACAGGATTCCACTCTGTCAGAATCTTATCGCAGCTTTCTACCCTCGCTCTGTGCTTCTCCATCGAAGCAAGTGCATCCTCACTCTCGGCTTTCATCGCCTCCACATCACGGAGGATACCCTCTCTGTCTACCGACAATACCGTCATCCCGGCACTCACCACCGTTGAATCGGCAGGCATGGTATAGGTCTTGTTCGTGCCGTCCTCCTCTATCGTCACGTCTACTACCATGGCAAGAGCCTGTCCGCTATACTGTTGCGGAAATCTCGGTGCGGTTGCCGTCACCACCTTGCCGGTTCCCACTCTCATCTCGTCACCCTTGTGCAACATATACACAGGGTATCCCTGTTTCATATCCTTGAATGTCATATCTTCTTCCCTTTCCTCTTACGTGAAACAAAAGGGAAGAGCCTTTGCTCGGATTTCTTTTCCGTAGGCAAAGACCCTTCCTCCATTCATGCCGTAGCGGTGGTCTTGGCACCCAATGCCGCTATCAGCGTAGCGTTCTGCTTTTGCTGTGACAGCTCTAACCTCGCATCATTGTACTTCTGCTGCAAGTCTTGATTCCAGTGACAGTTCAGAGTGTCGATGATCCTCTGAGTGTTGCCGTTGGCGTTCGTCTTCAAGTCACACGCTATCTGGTTCATCTGGAACCCGATGTTTGCTGCAGCTCTCTCTATACCGGTATTGGTGTAGGAGAAGCCTTGCTGCATCTGATTCACGATGTCCTTCTGTCCCAGCTGGTTCTCATAACCCATGCGGATAATGTTCTGCTGAGTCTGGCAGCAACAGTCCTTCAACTGCTGAATGAGGTTCATGTCGCCCAAGTTCACGGCATTAATCACTCGCTCTGCCGAATAACCCACCTGACCGCCTACTTGCTGAATGGCTGACTGCACGGCGCAGATACCGCTCTGCAACTGGTTGAAATCGCAGTTCAAGTTACTTGCAAGCTGGCCCAAAGCGGTGTTGTTGCCCTTGATGGCATCCATCAAAAGATTGGTGTTGTTGCCATCCTGTAGTTGGGTGCTCAACTGGTTCAGCTTTGATTGGATTTCGGCATCCTGAACTTGGTTGCCGCGGTTGCCCCAACCAAAACCGCCATTGCCGAACATCGCCATAAACATGATATAAGCGAAAGGATTATTCATCCAACCGTTCATGTCATTGTCCCTGTTTGCCATTGCCGCCCATGCGAGAGCATCATTGTTTCGCGCTCCATCGCAACAGATTATTTTCTCTGCTTCCATAATAATAAATAGTTTTTGTGTTGGTTTCGTCCACTATTGAACTTGGTACAAAGTTACGAATACACAAGCCCACTGCCTAACTATGCTCAAAATAAAAATTTTACTTCTAAACTCTCTGTTACTCAGCATTTTATGCTGAGTCATTCCCTGCTCATTTATTTAGCAAAAATCTAAACTGTAAAGAAAACCACCAACAACCGATACAACCTATCAATATTTTCCGTACTTTTGCAAGAAAATAACGCATTAACAATTTATAAATTATGGCATATACAAAAAACCGAAAATTAGAAAATGTAGTCTTGCTATGGTTCTTAATAATTGCTCTATTCTCGTTTTGTTCATTCAATCAGAGCGAAGGTGTTTATATTTGCACCGGTCCAACTGCATACGCATATCATAAAACAACAAATTGTAAAGGTTTGCGTAGATGTAAAGGAGATATAAAGAAAATTTCATTAGGACAAGCTAAAGCAGAAAAATCGTAAGGCTTGTAAGTTGTGCTATAAAAAGAGATAATATGAAAATCAAGAACTTATTTGGTAGATTTACATCTTTAAAAGTATTAATGTTAATTGTTGCAATAGGTGTATGGGTAAATGTTTTGCAGAATTTTGGAATAATACCATCAGCCGGGAAACAAGTTTATATTGTCGGAGGACATTCTGAAATATCTGGTGATGTTAATGTAACAGCAGACGACCCCCTTCCTGTTGAAGTAGATAACGAAGTAGATGTTAATATCGAAGACGTTATAGGGCATCAAGTTGGATGCCATCAATCTTATGTAAAAGATGATAAACAATATTGGGCAATAGACACATATAAATCAAATTGGTAAACAACAAAGAAAGGAGTGAGCCTTGCGCCCACTCCTTTTTCTATATTAATTCAATCTATCCAGTTCATCCACCGCATCCATCATGATTTTGTCAATATTCTGATTTGCATAGTTGATGCTCTCCGTGTCGCTCGACTTGTTGCGCAGCTTCTTCCACTTCTTTATCATCTCGTCGGCATCCTCTATCACTTGCACCTTCGTGGCTTCCTTGGAATCCTGAAACTTGAAGTAGTCACTGTAGTTTCTCAGCAACTGGTCTGCAGGAACATTCTTGGATTTCAGACGCTTCACGTTGGACATGGTCTTTGCCATCTCGTCCTGATAGTTATACCACTTCGTCTTCGTCCGCTGCAAACTGCTCTGCTCGTTCGGCGTATACAACAGCGAACGCACAAACGGAATGTCCTTGGTCTCCACGTCCTTGCCTTTCTTCACCAAGCCTACTGCTCGTTCAGCAAAGGTTGCAGCACCGCCCATATAACCGCTATAGAAATGCTGCAACGCTGAAGGATTGGTCACGGCATTCCAGAAGTCATTGCCCTTCATGTTCTCGTTGCCCGGAGCTACTGTGTTCGTTGCCGCATTCACCTTCTTGTTGAGATTAATAAGAAAGTCTGGAGTTCCCTTATAGGCAAGCATCCATGATGGCTGCTCTTCGTCAAACTTGTCATCTCGCTGTATCGGACTGCCTTTCCAGTCGGAATTATATAACCACTCCACAATAGGAGAGATTGCCGACGGCGCAAAGCCTTTTACGGTCTCCTGCACTGGCTCCTTGCCGAACGAAGCATTACCCAAGTAATCCATCACCGGCACAAGCTGCGACAGACAGCCTACGGCATCCATTGCCGGATTCAGCCATTTGTCTATCTTCTTGTTTTCCGCAAGGTTCGCCATCTTCTGGCTTGATATGTTCTTCGAGAACGTCAACCCTGCCACGAAGTCACCCAAGCCGTAGAAAGCTCTCTCCTCGATGGCGAGTGGAATGGTCACGAACTCGCCTTCTCCGATATACACGCAGAGGTTGTTTCGTCTGATATAGTCGGGCAACTCTCCGTATGGGTCTTTCACTCCCTTGCGGTCTTTCTCGTCTTCCGACGCTATCATAACGTTGTTCAGCAATGCCATCAGCCCTGCGGTTATCATCGGACCTGCCGCTATATAGCCTGCCGTACCTATTGGGTTGTGCTTGAAATTCTTTATCAGAAGATTCGTACTCTGTATTCCGGCATTGAAGAACATAGACGTGTTTCGGAAATATGAGGACGTGAAGCGGTATATCTGCTTCCTTGCGTTCTGCATGCCGCTCATCTCGCCGTTCTTGAAACTCTTTATCGCACTCGCCGATCCGTGACGGTTGAAGTTCGTTGACACTTCCTTCGCATCGTAAGCGGAACGCACCGCCGAACGTCCGCTGTCCCTGCTTGCGCAATAGGTAGCGAAACGTGCCATGTTCTCGGCTATCTCGTTCACGTTCTCCAAGTTCTTGAAGATAAGGTTGTAGAAGCCCTTGCCTACCTTTGACACCTTGTTGCGCTCGGTCTTGATGTTGCGGCGGTACTCCTTGCTCAGGTCTTTCATGTTCTTCACCTGCACCCAACCGGTCTCACCGCCGTTATCCATAAACTCCTTGAAGTATCGCTGTATCTTGTTGGAGGTATCAAGAGTGCCGTTCCGGTACTTCGCATACAGACCGAAACCGCCTGTGTCTGCAAGGTCTTTTATCTTGGAGTTCCTTATGCCTTCTATCAGACCTACCTGCGCATAATACTTCTCAAACACCTTCGTATACTTCAAGCCTTCTTTTGCCAAGAGGTTTGACGACGCAAACTCGAAGTCTCGTATCATGTTCCTCATCACAAACTCTGGGTTGTACGACGTGCACGTCTGAGCCATGAAGCGTGAGATGGCGGCGAACACCCTGCCTACTCCACCTGCCTTGTGCTCCAATAGTCCGTTCAAGGCTTGTGCCGCTCTCGGATTGCCGTTGACTACAAATCTATGTGTCTTGCCTGCTATCATCACGTCTACAAAATGCTGGTCTCGGTCTTTAGCACGCTCAAACTTGAAGCCGATATGCCCTCGGTTTGACAGGTTACGGGCTTCTCCATTGGCTTGCTTCGTCTTCATGTCTGTCTCAAAGTCACTCACAATCTTGCTTATCTCGTCTGCGGTGGCGTTTTCGGGTATCTTCGGATAGGCTTCTTCCCATATCGGATTGCCGTTGTTGTCTACGCCTTTCTTCTCTACCCACAGATTTGTTTCCGTCACAAGACCTTGACCGCCATTGCTTCTGATGAATCTCGCAAAAGCCATCTTCACGGCATTGTTGCCGTAGCGTGATATGGACGTGTTACCCATCGCTCCTATCTGGGCAAGGATGTTCACGTTGCTCAGGCTCTTGCGCCCCTTGGCTTTCATCAATGCCGGACCGATATAGGTGGTGGCATCGCCGTTCTCTGACACATAGCCGTACATATCCTCCGCCGTGGCTTCGTCATACTTCCGCAACGGCACATACCAGTCAAACATCTCCGACACATGATCGTGGTTCTCCTTTGTCAACATACCGCCGTCATACTCCATGTCGAGTGAATAGCGTGTCGCCGTGCCTATCTTCGACCACAGGTCTGCAACGCTGCCGTTCTTTATGTCCTCCATCTTCGACTCGCTGTCCATAATACTCTGTATGGCTTCCGCATCATCGTATGGTGCCTTCTTATCGTCTATCTCCTGCAAGCCGTGGAAACCGGAATAGTCGTGCTCGCCTGCCTTGTAGTCCATGTCCACATTGTTGCGAATCCACTCGTCCATGCTCTCGTAATACTCCTTCAGGTCTATATCGCCATTGCGAAGCTTGTCACCCAAGTCTTTCTTCTCTGCGTCCCACTGCTTCTGCAACGACTCCGCATCGCTCGGTTCCAAGCCTCGGATATAGTCTCTCACAAAGAACACTCGGTTTCGCTCCAGTCCGTGCTTGGCTATCATGTAGAGATTGAAGTTTCGCTCCTTCTCTGTCTGGTTCTTGCCATCAAAGGCATCCAACACTTTTGCCATCGCTTTATTCAACGGCTCCATTACGTTGTCTCTAAACATATCCGCCATAGTGCTCATACTACCCTGCATCGTGTTCTGCAACATATAGGGGTTCTCCGAAGAGGCAATATCCTCAATCTTCTTGCCCGGCACAATCGCAAGCATCAACTTCTGCAGAGAAAGCATGTTATCCATGTAGCTCTCGGTGAACATATATCCGTGTTCGTTGAGTGCTCTGTGATAGCGGTCTATTGCCGTTCCTGCCGACGGGGTGGTTCTCAGATGTATCTCACCGTCTGTTGCTTCCTCATACTCTTCCTTGCTCATGTCGAGATATGACTTGTACGCCTTCCCGTCATTGTCAAAGAACATACCGTTCGACTCTATCACGTCAGGCACCGCGTCATGGTCCAGTCGCCATCTCACGGCTTCTGCCTTCATCTTGTAGAACACATCGTTAGGATTCTTCTGGAGGTTCTTGCTCAGCCACAGCAGATACTTCACGTCCTTCGTGTTCGGTGCTATCCTGTAGCCTATCTCACGGAAGAAGTCCGTCACCTTGTTTCTGATATTCCGCCAGAAGCCCGGCTCGCCTCTGCCTTCCTCGGCAAGTCTCGCTATCCCTTCCTCTATGGCATCATAGATATTCAGAGGATTGCGTCTCCTCTCTTCGTCCACGAGCTTCTTCAGCTCCGCATTCTCGGGCTTGTCAAGGTCATACCACATGTCACGAAGGAATTTGTCAAACTGCTCACCCATCAGTCCACGCATGCCCTTGTGTCCTACCGTCTCATGCCAGATGGTCTTCTCGGCGGTATACCGGTCATGGATATTCGGCATATACAGATGCACCTCGCCTGTCCTTTCGTCATACCAACCGGTTATCCGTTTGCCTTCCTCAAGGGCTTTCTTCACTCTCGGACTGCTCACTTCCTCTGCGCTCTGCACCATGTTCACCTTCACGCCTGTCTCCTTCGACACTCTGTCCACATGCTTCACCACTACCGGAGCATCTTCTGATATTGTCGCAACAGAATTGTTCTGTTTTTCGGTTTTATTGTCCCCTATGCGAAAATTCAGCGACTTGCGCTTTTCTATATCAAAATCTTTCACTACATTTGAGGCAGAAGAAAGCTCTTGCTCGGTTAGCCAGGTTCCGCGATGGGTGCGGAGGGCCCCTAACCAAGTGAGGGCTTTTTCTTTGTCTACATTACAGGTCTTACCCGTGTTAAACCAATTTACGATTCCACGTGCTTCTTTCGGGAACAAAGTTTTTATCTCGTTTACTTCCAAAACTATTCCACCCTTTTGACGGCGTTCTGCTGCACGTATAGCAACAATAAAATTCTTTCCGTCCTTTTGCAGCTCTGTAAGAATTGTCTTTCCTGCCTCTTTCCCGTTTGTATTATCAAATACGGCAATAGGGGCATTTATGGCTTTCGGCAAATCCTTTATATCTTCAACATCAAAAGGATGGTCATTCTTGTATTCCTCCGATGACTTTCTTTCTATCTTGGCATATTCCAAAACAATTTCGCTGTCACCAAATCCTGCATCTTTTAAGAATGTACCCGGATATCCAAGTTTCAGTTCTCCACCCTTTTGTTTAGGGTCAGCTTTCAGACTTTCAAGACGCTCATTGAACCTCTTGTTAACATCCTCTATATCTTCCTCTGTTCTGAAATGAACACCATCCTGTTCGCCACTGTTCCTGCGACCTGCTATATATCTCTGCATCTCGTCCTCGGTCATTCCGGCAAGCTTGCAGCTAAGCTCTTTCATCTCGCTGAATACAGCTTTCTTGTCTTCGTCGAAGGCTGATTTCTCCAACTCCTCATACTTCTCGTAGAAGTTTGACATCTTCTCTCTCCAATACTGAGGCTTGTCGCTGCCCGAGAAACTGATGCCGTAGTCCATCCAGTCACCTCGCATGCTTACCAAGATGCCGTTCTTGTCAAGCTTCACGTCTCTTACACCCTTTATCTCCTTGATACTGGTCTTTGCCGCCTTCGCCTTCTTCTGCATCTTGGCTTGCGAGTCTATGATTCGCTCAGGCATCTCTATGTCTCTCAGCTCCTCAAAGAAATCCTCTATCTTGTCATAGCGTCCGCTAAGGTCTATACGCTCCGTTGCGCCTGCCTTTCTCCGCAATGCTGCATCCGTTATCTTGTCGAGCACCACAACACGGCTCACTACCGATGTTCCTGCCTGCTGGAATACTATGTCGGGTAGGTCTACCTCTGCACGCATGGCAACGTTCTTCTGTCCGTCCAGCCATTTGTCAAACTTCTTGTCTGTGCTGCCTCTCGGTATTATGGCTACAACTCTACCGCCTTCCTCCAAGTGCTTGAAAGCCTTATCAAGATGGGCTATCGCTGTCGCTCCTGCCGTACCGAACGGCGGATTCATTACAACTACGTCGTGCTTGTTGCTTATGTCGTAGTTCTCAAACACGGTGTTCATGAACTTCCTGCCCAAACCTCCTGCCTTCAACTGCAACTTGGCGAACAGGCTCTGACTTGGCTCTATTCCCGTCAACTGGTTTTCCTTGGGTGCATACCTTGCTATCGCTCCGTGTCCGGCACTCGGCTCCAATATGGTGTCACCCTCTCCGGCTCTCGCCCACTCCATCATCTTGTAGCCAAGTGGCTCCGGCGTTGGGAAATAGTCCACACCCTCTCGGTTCTTCCTGTTGAGCTTCTGGTTGCTGTAGTAGTCAAGCACGGCATCATCAAACGGATCACTGTCACCTTGCTTTGGTGCGTCAAATTCCTTGCCGCCGACTCCCTGCTGGTCTATAGGTACTACTCCGCTATGCTCCAGTATGCCTTTGGCAAAACTCTCTCGCAAGTTTCTCGCCTGACTGCCAAGTGCAAGATTCTCTGTCGTTGACACCTGATTGTTGAACTTCTCGCCAAACAGCATCATCTCAGAGTTCAAACCCAATACCGGATATTCAAAGATGGCATTGCTCTTGTTGCCGATTCGGTACGTGCGTCCCTCTATCTGCAATGCCGTGATTGGACTCTGAGGCAGACCAAGCGTTATACATACTCGCTGATGCTTGCCTGTCGTGTCGTGCAGAGAGATTCCTTCCTTGCCGCTCGCCTCCTGTATCACAATGATGTTCTTGCCGCTATTGTCGTCGTTGAACGTATCTACGGCTTTATCCTTCACCGTCTTGCTTTCTTTGCCACTGAAGAACAGCACGTTGTTCTTGCCGAACACCTTGGCAAGCTGCTCTCTCGGCATACTGTAGTCCAAGGTCTTCTCCCATTGCAACAGCCCGGCATGTTCCTTGCGGAAAGCATTCACCTCCCGGATATACTCTTCCCTCTCCTTGCCCGGTCGCATCAAAGAGATTTCCTTGTTGGCAACTTCAAGCATATAGGCGAACGGCGGCTTTATCGGGGTCTTCGTCTCTGTCCTGCGGTGGAATATCACCACCTTGCGCCCTGCGTCAAGATGCTGCTTTATGCGGTCTATGATATTCGCCACCTTCATCGTCTCAAATAATGCGCTGCCATAGTTGTATTCGCCTATAGTCTTTCTGTATGCAGAACCGAGATAACGTCCTCTCACGGCATCCTGCACGGCTATGTTGAATTCCTCTGCATGGTCGGGAGATACGGTAGGAAAGTCTCGTGAATAGTCATAAGGGCTGTCTATGATTCTTCCGCTCATCGTTCCGAGCGTATTCTGCAGATAGTCCGAGAATGCTACTTCCTGCTTTGCCACGGCATCTGGATTGCTCACGGTCTGCTCCAGTCGGTGATAGCGGTATTTGTATGCTGCACCGAAATGGTCAAGATAGAATCGCGTCCTGCCGTTCATGCCATCATCGCTCATTTCTGGATATTTGAAGATGTAGCCCTCCACATAATCAAGGTTCTCTCTCGTATTGAACGGCGTTGCTGACAGGAAGATGGTCTTCGTTCTCTTCCAAGTATTCTTGGCTTGCTCTCTCAGCTTCGGCTCTACATCTTTATAATAGTGCTCTTTCGCCGACGTAAACTCTTGGTAAGCCTTGCCCAACTTGGGGAACTTCGCTGCGTCTGCAGGAGCAAAGCTGTTCAGCTCTTTCGGCTGTAGTTTATACGTAGCGTTGATTACATCCTTTGTCCTTGCCTCCGGATGGCTCTCTTTATACTCCCTCATTATGCGTCCTATCTCATTGCTTCTCTCTTCGTCAAACTTCTCCGAAGCAAGGCGCATCTTCTGATAGTCCTTGTTTGTTTCTTGCAGCCTGAGGAAACAATGGTTCTCGTCACGGTTCGTCATCATGTAGTGCTGCATGCTTCTTGCCGTTTCGGCTCCCTTCTTGTTTTCCATAATGCGGTGGCACTCGTCATAGATAACGGCATCCCATTCGGTTTCAAGAAGCTTCTTGTTTAGTCCGAAGTTGGCAAAAGTCGTGATTACCATTCCCTCGCCGCTCTCGGTGGTAGCTGTCGTGCCTCGCTCCTTAGCCCACGAATCAAGGTCACGGATGTCCAAGCCGAGGTTCTTTCCGTCTTTCATCCAGTCATTCACCTTCTTCTGACTTGGAGTAACGAACAGTATTCGTCCCTTGCCTTGCTTGGCAAGTCGTTTGGCTATACCCAATCCGGTATAGGTCTTTCCTGTTCCCGTGCCGTTGGTGAACAGATAACCCTTGCCGTATGCGTGCTCTCGGTCTGCATGCTCATTGCCGAAAAACTGTGTCTCGGCTTTCAGCACGTCTTCCTGCTGCTGAGGCAACAAGAACGGCAACGTCTCCTCAATGTTCTTCCTGTCGCCTACCTTCACCGCTATTGGCTCGGCTGCCATCTGACGCTCGTACTTCTCGCCAAGCTTCTCGCTGAGTTTCTTCCTCAGCTGGGCGTTGCCATAGATTGTACTCCATTCAGCTATGGTATGGGTCTCGCCATCCATCGGCATCTTGGAGTTCCACATCTCTTCGATGAAGTCGTCAATATCCTTATCCGTGAAACCTATGGCTTTCATGTCGTCATAGATACCCTCACGGATATTGTTCATCCAGTCTTTTACCTTGTATATGCCTTGGTCTATCAGCGACATGCCGTAACGCTTCACGGCTTTCATCAACTCTGGCACATACTCTATCTGTCGGGAGTTAAGACCTGTAAGACTTATGCTTGCTTCGCCTCGTCCTCGTTTCAGCATCTCTTTCAACGCTGCTTTCAGTCCCTCCTTGGCTTCTTTGGCTTCCTGCTTTATTTCTGCGCCTGTGCGATTTCGCCAAGTAGTTCCTTGCTTGGCTGCAGGCTTCCGTCTTGCATCCGGCTTAGAAGATCTATCGACGCCTCCACGTCCGCTTCCGTCAGATACATGTCCATCTCCGCTAACTGCACCGCCTCCTGTGGCGTCAGCACCTCCGGCAGACAGTCCGCCCATTCCGGATGGACTTCCTTCACCTTGCTTATCGCCTTGTTTTCCAACAGATAAAGTAGGGTTGTCCTTACCACTCTCTCCGCCTGTTCGCTCTCCGGATGCAGCTTCGTTGCCTGCTCCTCTATCCACTGGTCCATCAGGTCCTCCGCTTTCTCGTCCTCGTCCCAGTCCCAATCCTTCGCCGCCTGTAGTATTGGCAGCATCCAACTGTGTTCTGTCTCCCGTTCCGCTATCGCCGGAAACATTCTCATGTCTATTTCTAACATCGTCGTAAATTTTTAAATAAGCTATTTGTTGTGCGAAGCCATGATTGCCGTTTAGGTAGTCTATGGCATCTTCTATTAAATCTTGATTCTCTTCTGAGGTCTTGCTTCTGATTTCTTCCTCGGTAAGCGGATTCTGCTCGGCTACTGCCATACGCTCTTCTCCGTCCATGTCTTTCCATGGCTTGTCTGTCTTCTCTGCTTCTTCCTTGCCGAGTTCCTTTGCTATCTCCTTTCTTCTCTGTACCAAGCCCATGCCTTGCGCTTTCAGCTTGTCGTCAAGAGTTTTCTTGAACTCGTCTCTTGTGCGCTTCGTTTCAGACTCGTCACCCGAAGCCTTCGCTTCTTCGTATGCCTTACGTGCAGCACCCACTTTTTCTTCGTGGTATTCAAGTGCTGTACGCTCAATAGGATTCAGTGGCTGCTTTGGCTCCTCTGCCTTTACTGCTTCTTTCTTCTGCTCCGCCTCTACTCTTCCTGCTCCTGTGGGTGCTTCTTCTGGTAGAGTCGCATTTTCAGTATCGCTTCTGCGCTCAGCTTCCGTTCTTCCTGCATGTTCTTCGGGGCTTTCACCTCCTCCTCGCTCATCAGTCCGTGTGCCAGGCAGAACTTTATCGCCTTCACCATATACTGGCTCTTCTCCTGCGGACTCATCTCTTCCAATTGCTTTTCCATGTTCTTTATCTATTTGGTTCGTAATCTCCTCTGCCTTGTCTTGCAGATACTTTTCCTCGTCAAAGTTATTTATTTTTTCCAATATATGAGGCATTTCCTGCTCAGAATATGCCAAATATTCTTCATAATCCATACCGTAAGCCTCATGATAAGCATTGTCTCGCTCCTGTGCTCGCTCACTCTCAAACTTCGCAAGGTCGGGCTGGGCAAGCTCTCGGAGTCCCTTACGGGTTCTCGCTGCACCCAAGGCTGAGATGATGGCGTTTCTCGCTTCGTTGGTGTCGCCGTGGAAGTACGTACCGTTATGTTCCGTGTTGTCATAGTACACCAAGTCCTCGGCAAGACGCTCTATAGACTTGCCGCCGTTCTCTTCCTTGGCTATCATGCCCACGAAACCTGCCTGCTCTGCTGTACCGAAACCTGTCTCTTTCTTGAAACTCTCTGGCGTTATCTTGGCATCAGCTATAAACTTCGCTGCAAGAGCGGTGCCGTCTGCTGGCTGACCCTCGCCATACAACGCCTTGTGCTCTGCCGTAGCTGCAGTACCTTCAAGCTCTGCCTGTTGCTCCTTCAGCTCTTCAGGGGTGGTGTGTGTCAGCTTCTCTATCTCACCTTTCACGTCATTCCAGTAGGCAACCTTTGCCTCTGCTGCCTTGACAGCTTCATCATGCTCACGCTTCTTCTTCAGATACTCGTTTATCTTGGTTCCCATCTTAGGCTCTTTCTTCAACAAAGCCTTCCGCTCCTTCTCTGCTTCCGCTACCTTGGCTTCCGCAAAGCTATGTGCAAGATTACCGTCACCGCCAAGCTTGCCGAACAAATCCTCTACTGTCCTTTCCTTCGGCACCTGCTCGTAAGCCGGCTCTCCGTCCTTGTCTACAGGTATGTCATTCTTCTCGTAAGAAGCAGCAGAATGTGTTAAAGTTCCTTCATTCCCATTGCCGTTTGAAGAATTGTTCGTATCTTTGCCATGTAAATCAGGTGAATTGATACCGTGCAAGGCTCCTTGACTGCCTGTAGTAGTAGAGGAGTTCGAATCACCAAGAGAAACAGGCTTCTCGTTCTGCGCAACGGATGCAGACTGATTTCCTTTTAAATATAGAATCTTTCCACTCTCCATTACCGTAACAATTCGTTTTGCTCTTCTTTCTTGGTTGGAAACTACAACCTCTTTTCCATCACGGCTAACCGTAACAGAAGTAAAGTAATATACACGATTTCCATCCTTGCCAGTGAATGCTTTTACAAACAAGTATGAACTATGACGTTCTGTTACTTGACCTTCTTTAGCTTGACTTGCATCCTCGATGATTACATCTGGGTCTTCCAATGTAGGCTTAATCAAACCAAGTTTTCCGTTTCTTCCCTCCTTGGCAAGTTTAAAGTATTGGTTCTCTCCCATCTTTACCTCGCCGAGTGGGGTTGCAACCTTACCGTCTTCACCAAATTCGGCAGTCCAGTTCTCTGGTGTTAACTCCAATTCTCTTGCAGGTTCGGCACGATTTTCCATTTCAGACACAAGACTATCCGCTTCATCCTTAGACAAAGACTGCCCGATTTTTCCTTGCAGTGAATCTGCCACCTTATATAATTCAGGATTATCTTCCTTCGGCATCGGTGTCTCGGGTGCCGCCACTTCCGTCTTCGTTTCTCCTTCATTCGTTTCCTGCTGATTCTTCGCCGCATCACGCTCTGCCTGTCGCTGCATTGCCTCATTATAAGGCTGAGAGTTTATCTCCTGCAACTTTTGGCGATATTCGTTGGCAAATTCATCAGGATTCTGAACACCGACAAACTTGGCATCCTCTGCCTTTATATACACCAGTTCCTTGGTCTCCGGGTCAAGACATACAAGCATATCGCCCACATCTTCCTTTGCCCTACCGGTCATGGAATCAAAGGCAACATCACCCGAACCTACCATCAGTCTGCGTCCATCCCTGTCCTCGACAAACAGCACCTGTTCGCCATCGGTCTTCACACCATTCATCGTGCCTCGATAGCTCCAGTCCTGGACCACCTTGCCCACAATCTCTTCTATCTTCTGCTGCGTCCTCTGCTGCATGCCCTGCACCCTCGCATTGGCATTGATGTAGTCGGCAAAAGGCTTCAACTGCTCCTGAGTCATGCCGCCATTCTGTATCATCCAGTCGTATATCTGAGGATTGGTCATACCCTCCTCCTGCATCTTCTTGAAGTTGTCTCCGAACACGTCATTATCTCTCATCAGAGCCTCAACACCCTCTTCCGCCTTGGAGAGATTGTCAAGATTCTCTACCACGGCTTCCGTAGTCGGATTCTCACTGCCAAGATTATTGTCGTCTGCCACGTCCTTGCCCTCAAGATTACTCTGCTCCTCATGAACCTTGTCGGCAGGGAATGCCTGTTTCTCCAGCTCCCTGCGGAGCTTCACGCACAGCAGCTGCTCTTCCTCTGTCCTGTGCAAAGGGTCTTTGTTCATCAGCTTCACAACATCTTCTTTCTTCATGCCGCTCTCTTGGGCAAACGCATCAATTGCCTTCATTACCGAACCGTTGTTCAAGACCCAGTTGGTGAACTCCTGTTCCACCGCCGAACCCTTCGTGCCCATTCCGTCAGCAAACGCCTGTATCTCCGCACCGTCCTTCGCATCCTTCACACGTTCCATAAAGAAAGCGTTTTGGTAGTCATAGTTGTTCTTGTCTATGCCCACAAGCGTACCCATCACGTTCCAAAGCCTCTGACCTTCCTTTGTCATCGCCATCTTGTACAACGCCTGTTCTCTCTTGTCTACATTGTCGTAACTTGTCTTCGACAACAGCGTACCGTCGGCAGAATACTCGTTGATATACTTCTTCACTCCTGCCTCGTCACCGCCTACCTTCTCTGTCGTAAACGTGCAATAGTCCATCATAGGACGCGAATCGGGCATCACACCCATAACCATTGCAGAGAACTTCGCCTTTGCGTCCCAAGATACTTTCGGGTCTGCCATTATCTGGTCGTAGGTGTTCTTCATCATCTCCACGTCTGACTCTATGCTTTCCTTTCCTGACGGGTCGTCATAAGTCCGTGGATCATCATAGCGAAGTTTGTTCTTCTTTGTCCTATTCGCATAGCTCACTATGTTCTCTCCGTCTCGCATCACGCCGTTCTGCGCACCCGAATTGAATATCTGCTGTCTCTCGTCTTCGCTCATGAGCATGTTCGAGGTCTTCGCCTTGTCGGAAGTAAGGAATTCCTTCACGTTCGCTACAGTAGAACCCAACCATCCTATATCTTCACCCTTGGCATTCTTCCTGCCGCCTTTCAAACCGCCAAGTGCATGCTGAACACGGAAACCGATTGCCGTAGGAAGACTCTCCAACGTTCCGTCAAACAAGTCAAACTCTATAGGCTTGCCGTTGGCATCCTTAGCTCCTTCAAGCTTGCCCACAGCATAACTGCCGAGATACATTCCCATACCTTCCATATAGGTCTTGCCTGCTTCAAGGCTCACCTTTCCTGTCGCCCGTCCTACATTGCCCCAGAACGAACCGCCTGCCTTTATGCCGACACCTCTTCCAAGCTGACTGAGCGGAAGACCTGTCAGTCCCATGATACCGAAATTCAACGCTCCCTTAGCACCGCCAACTAATGCTGTCTTCAACGTGTTGCCCAAAGACGTGTCTTCACCGGTAGAATAGTTCTGGACAACCGAACTTGCCGAATCGAACAGAAAACCTGTTGTGCCGCTGCCTACTACCGTCTGCACTGCCTGCATGCCAAGACGCTGAGCCAACGTGCCGTTTGCCATTACTGCTGCCGTTTTCGCTCCACTGCCTACCAGCTTGCCTGCTACCATCGCACCACCCTTGGCTGCACCACCGAAAACAGGATCAAGCACCATACCGCCAACATCTGCCGCAACATTTTCTATTGCTCCGCTCTTGTAATACGGATTCTCGCCTGCTGCCGTTGCCGCCATAGCCTGTTCGTTCATGACTCTCTGGCTCCTTGTTTGTGTGGCAAGCCTAATCATCTTGCCCAACGTGTTTGAATTGATGAATCTATTTGCTACATTGTCAAGCATATTCTTAGGCAAAGCTCTTTGATATTCCGATTCATTAAGAGCGTTGGCAAGACTATTCCGCAAGCTTGGCACTATACGTTGGATATATGTATCTACTGAAACACCAAGATTTCTTGCATCAGCTTCTATCTTCTGTGCAACCTGCGGATTAGAAAAGATATTCTGCAAGTTATTATCCAAGTTCCCTTCAAGATTCTTTATCATCAAATCCGGGTCTACCTGTTCGTTGAAAGTCTTGCCTTTCACCATCAGACCCATTCCTCCCAATCCTGCCATTGAAGGAACATTGTCTGTAGCATTGAGTGCTCGCTGCAAGGCTGCATCCTGTTCTCCAGAGACTGCATTTGCAATGTAGCTACTCATATTGTTCTTCACAAATTGGTCTGCAGCATCACTCATCTGCTTCTCCAACTGTCTCTCTGTCTTGCCTACATACTCATCTGCCGGAGTACCAGTATTCATCACAGGCTGCGACTGCATATACTGCTTGTCTATCTCCTTTGCAGCCGACTTAGCCGCATTCCTGCCTGCCATCTGACTCCTCCTGCTCATGTTCTGAACAGTCTTCGGAGAAGTGTAGTCCTCTCTCTTGCTTACATAGTCCGTTGGTTGCTGCTCACCTCGCTCCGCCATATCCTTCGCATACAGCGACTGCACGAATGGAGAAGCGTTACTCGGAGCACGCTTAGGCTTCGGCAACTGCCTACCACCAAACTGCATCGCTCTCTGAGAAGTAGTCTGAGGCTTCGATGGATGCTGCTTAGGCTTAGGTGTAGGCTTAGACTTCGATTGAATCCTTTTCATGAAATCCTCATACGAACCGCCTATGTCACCGCCATTCTCAGTGATAAGGTCATAAACCTTCTTGCGGTTGCCATAGTTCTCGTTACCTGCAAACTTCTTCTCAAACGTATCATAGTCCTGCGCAAAACCGTTCTGCGCCAACAGATTGTGTATCTGCTTTAGTTTCGTTCTATCTATTGCCATTGCTTTTCTCTCTTTTAATTATAATTTAAAACCGGATGCCCAGCCTTTCTTACCACCACTCTTGCCTTTCGGCTTTGGCTTAGCTGCTCTCCTCGCTTCATCACGCTTCCTTCTCTGTGCTCCTGCCTGTTGAGCAACAGATGGACCGGACGTTCGGTTTGTAACTCTCTCCAAGCCCTTGCTTGTTACATTCTCCTTGCTTACCGAACGTGAGGTCTTGCCTCCAGTATTTCCGTTGTAATAGGCTTCATTGGCTTCATACATCGTCTTGTTTTCTGCATAATGAGGATTACCGTCTGCATCCCAAGTAACGTATTTATGCGAAGAGGAACCGCCTTTCTTTCCTCCACCACCGCTGCCACGCTTGTTGATGGACTGCTGTCTTAGACTGTTGGAAATCTTATCCTGCTCCTTCCTGTGCTCAAACACTCTCTCCTTATAGTCCTTATTCTCCGCATCTCGTTCTGCCCTGCGCTTTCGCTCTGCCTCATCCTTTGCCTGCTGATAGCCGAACTTAGCTACATTCATCTGTCTGGCGAAGTCCTTATACGAACGGTTAGCCTCTGCCGCCTTCTCCTTCAAACTCAAATCCGCAAGCTTGTAAGCCGCATCCGCATCCAACGCCGCCTGCTTCTGACGCTCTGCCTTACGCTGCTGATAACCCTGCTCCAACATCTCAACAGGGCTATTGAACTTCTGCTGTGTAGCTCCCTTCGAAGTATTCACGATATTGCCGATATGGCGTATCGCATCTGCAAGAGTAGCGACCATCTGCATGTTACGTGTCCTGCGTCTGTCATACTCGTCCTCTGTCTCGCCTTCTCGCATGCCCGGACGGTTCTTCGGCAACAGACCCTTTATCCACTTGAAGAAACCACCATCCTTCTTCTCTGGCTCTGCAACAAACTGTGACTTCTCGTCACGGCTTGCATTACCACTACCGCCCTTCAACACATCCGAAAGAGAAAGACTACCACCATTATCATTGCTATTGTTGACATTGTTCTGAGCCATGTTATCCATCTCCTCCCGACTCGGAGCATGAGAAGGCTCATCAGTCACAGGAGCAGGATTCTTCGGCTGCTCAGGAACACTCTCACCGGCATTCACCAAAGGAGGATTCACAACATTGGGATTCTCAAACCTGCCAACAGCCTTATTGCCACCATTGAAAAAATTTTTCATGGCAAAGCTCTGTTGTGCCGCTTGCTGAACCATAGGAGCTGGCTCACTTATCGCAACCTTCGGAGGCTGCTGAGGCTGTTGAACTGGCTGTTGAACAACACCATTATTGCCATTATTTTTATTCACACCCTGATATATCATAGCTCTACACGCTTAATATTAATATCAAAACCAACAGCATAACGAACTGCCGACAACTGCCTTTCCTTGTCTGCCAACTCCTCAATCACATCATCAAGAACCTCATCCTTCTCCAACAAAGAACCCTCAAGCTCTTTAATGCGACCACGCAAACGGTTCAGCTCGCCAAGCAAATTCTCAACAACACGATCATAAACCATCGCCTGTCTTTTCAACCTGTCCTGCAACTCATCCAACATGGCATCATTGAACTCCTTTGCCGCTTCTTCAAGCGCAGGGTTCCCTTCCTTTGGCTTCTCACCACGCTTATTCTTCTCTTCATACTCCTTCTTTAATCTGGCTTTGCGCTCATCAAAACTATCGGGCCCCATCATGAGCATACAACCGGAAGAACAAACAATCTCCATGGCTTCACAAATTTCAGAATCCTCGTATTCGGTAAACCATTCACTAACACCACAAGGTTTACCATTCCCTTCCTTAACGATGAAACCTTCTTTCTCCAATAAATCCTTTGCTTCTTTAAATGTCATATCTATCTTTTTTAATTTTAATTTCTTTAACACTTCTCGAAAAAATTAGGGTGGGGCGGAAACGGAAAACCGATTTCGGAAGATAGGGGGGATGGCGGGTTTTTATTTATGTATTTATCTACTATAATTCGCAGCGGTGGTCAAGGGGGTGTACCCCTTTGGGTCGCCTATCACCCTGCCTCATGCCTCACCGTCTCGTCAGCCATCGCCACCTCGTGACATCGCTCACCACTCCACCACCTCACGGCTACAGATACCTCGTCTTACTCCTGCTCACTCCTACCGCATCATCAAGCGAGGGCACATTATCTACAGGAGAAGAGGTGCCTTGTGGCTGTTGTGTTACATCTGTGTTACCAACTGTCGCATCTTTACCTGCTAACTTGCTATCACTCACCGCATTATCCTTGTTAGGTTGTGACCCCACAAGGATTGCCGCACTTGCCGCAGCATTGGAAGCACCCTGTGCCGCTCCTGCTGTTGCATCCGCCTTACCCTGCTCTACCTGTTGTGATTGAGCAGAGATAACATTAGTGTTAGCAAGATGTTGGTCAGCTACCCTCTGCTTACGTGCCGTATCTTGCGCTGCAACGTTAGCAATCGTATCGCTCACCGCCTTGTTAGCGTTCTCTTTGGCAAGAGCAACAGAAGCATCCGTACCGCCACCAACAGCAGCAGCACCCTCTGCACGCTTGACATACTTATCCTGTACCTCTTGCGCACGTCTCATAAGATTCTGCCCTGCCTTCGTGTCTATGTAGTCCGTGTTATACTCCTTGTCATACCACGCCTTTTCCGCATTGCGTCTGTACTTAACCTGTCTTGCCGCCTTTTTGGCAGCACTACGAGACAACAGCCCACCTGCCACGGAAGTTCCTGCCGACAGAGCACCAAGCCCTAAAGCCGCAGCCGTAGCCACCCAATTAAGCCTATCCCCCAATACAGGAGACACGCTCAACTCTCTTCTACATATCCAATTAATCTCTCTCATATCTTGTATTTTTTAGCATTCTATTCCATTGCGCCCTTATCTTGCGTACCTATGCACCTTTTATCTTGCCATCTTGCGTCTTCATGCGCTCTAATTGCGCCCTTTTATTCGCCCTTACGCTTATTACTTGCGCCCAAATACGCTTTATATGCGCCTTAATGCGCCAAAAATACGCTAAAAAATACCTCATAAACTCGTCTCCCAACCCACGTTTCCCCCACCGCTTTGTAAATATTTTTCTTTGTCGGAGCCAAAATTGTCCTCTTTTTCCCCTAATTTCCATTAAAAACACGCCCGATTTGTATACTACTCGTCAACCCGTATAATTTGTAAGGATTTTACAACCATTTGATTATTAATTGGTTAGTCAGAATCTCTCACAGGGTGAGTACAAGCATTTTTCGCAATTTTTCTTTCAAATCTCGATTGTTCAGTTTTTCCGTTGATTTTTCGTGCTTTTCTCCTGCTTTTCTGTCAATATTTTTCTTAAATTTTCGCTTCTCTTTATAATAAGGTACGCACGTGCATGAATGTTATATGATTTTCGCTGTTTTTGCGCTGATTTTTCGGTGTTGGACGTTTTGTTTTACGTTTGACTTAATCAAGGTGCTTGTTTTCGCTTGTTTTGTCTTGTATTTACTTGTGTCTGCTTGTCTCCTTTACTTCTTCCCTCTTTATCTACACATGGAGGAGGGAACAACAAAACGAGGAGGGGATAAGGGGGCGAGCCCCCACGGTGCGGAGCACCGTCCCCCATGGCTGCGCATCACCAACAGAAATTACATTCTTCGTACCCCTCTTGTTCAGCCTTATATAACGGCATTTCTTCCGTAAATGCATCATGCACACCTTTACAATTCTCATCACTATGGTAATACATAGTACTACTGTCAGCCCACACACTCATTTTGTTATACGATGCTTTATCTTTATCTTCTAACTCTTCGTTCTTGCGGTCTATATCATCATAGACACTATGAAAGAATGACGATTTGAAAGAAAACAAGAAGATAGAACCAATCACACAAAAACCGATTACCCCAAGGATAATTTGTCCAACTTTTTCAAAAAACTTTTTCATTTCGCTATACTTTTGATTTCTTCGACTTGTTTAAAAAACTCTTTTATATTGTCCGCTGTATAGTGTATGCCTTTATAGCGGATGAAACTTACAAATCCGTTATCTATCTCATCTCCGACAAGTTCAGAGAGAGGACATTTAATTATTTCCGCAATCTCTTGACAACGAGATACAGAGATTGTGTTATTGTTTATCTGTTGTGATAGTGCAGACTGACTTATACCGATTTTGTCAGCAACAGAGGAAACAGACATTCCGTAATTCTTTATTATCCTTTTTATATCCATTATAAGTTTAGACTTCTGATTATATTATTTCGCAAAGGTACAATTTTTATTATTACAATCCAAATTTATAAGTTTAAACTTATAATTACTAATAACTGTTAAGCCACAACTTATTTTAGTTAAATCCGTGTTAATATTAGCAGAAACTTATAATTTTATTTGGATTATAAGTTTAGTCTTCTTATCTTTGCAATGTCTTAATTAAGACAGCGACCTTTGACATACTTACATAAGACACTTGCGAGGAGCAAGAGAACACATGACATAGTGATTAACCAATTAGAACCTCTTGAGGGGTAGACCTAATATTCGGAGCGAGACCGACAAGAGGACAATGTTAAACAAGTAAATAGGAGATAAGAATATGACAAGAGAGATTAAAGTGAACGGTAGGAATGTGAAGATAGAAGTCTTCGTTACCGTATTTGACAAGCTGACCGACTCTCCATGTGATGAGTTCGACACAATCCAAGAAGCGAAATACCAGTATGATGCACAGGACTACTACTACAAGTGGACAGCGGCGGAATACATCAGCGAGAATGGAGATATTAATATACCGTGCTATGCCGAGACGAAATCAAAGGCTATAGCTAAACTTAAATCAGCACTTTTATAATAGGAGATAAGAATCATGGAGATAACAAAACTAAATCGAAACAATTGCGAAGTAAATGTGATATTCACAGGTGAACAATACATTTTTCATAACGCATTTTACGGAATACTTGCCGTTGGACAAAGAAAAGGGTATAAGAAAGAAGATGTAGACCATTTTGTAATCTATTACGGCAACCATCAAACGTTGGGCGGAAGTTTTGCAGGAACTTATTGCTTAAAGATGGCAAAATCTTTCATCAAGAAAAATGAAAGCAAATACGTAAAAGTCAACACCATATTTGAGGAGGTGCAAGAAGATTTGGATATGTGGTGGATGGATTTTCAAGCAAAAAGGAGATAATCCTTAGCCGTGAGAGAACAGGCTCGCATGTGGTTCAAGTCCACGCACGGCACAATATTTAACAAAAACAGGAGACAAGAAAATGAAAACGAAACTAACATTGATAGCAGTAATAGCTATGCTGATAGCAAGTTGTGCGAACATGAACAGATTGGCACAAGAAAACCATCAACTTAAAAAGGACATCCGCACATTATTATATGATATGGAGGATGACGGTACACTTGAGAGATATGACGGTAGCGACAATGTTTGCCGACTGATTGACAAGACATACCCTAAAATAGCAGGGAGGACAACGAAATGGCAATAATAACAATAACATCACTCATTGCCTACATTGTAGGAATATATGTAGGCAGACATTATAAACATTTCACGGAGGAATAAACATGATAACATTAGCACAAGAGATATGCTGCTTAGATTGCAGATATTCTCATTATCATTTCTGCAAAACTAATCCCGAATTCGATACAATCACTTGCGGAGCAAACGGAACACCGAACGGATGGAGCGGTTGCAGCAGATACAAACAAAGGTAGATACGGTATCAAGCCGTTCGGGGTAGATGCAACGTCTACCCTACCTACACACTTAGCTAAGATGGTGGAAGTGATTTGCGGTTAGTAGTTACCTTTGAGCCGACCACCTTATAAAAAACGACTGAAAGCGGAAATCGGGAGACAACCCTATAACCGAGACAACGTAACAACCCAGTGTGGAGGGCAGTCCGCACCGACAAAGCGTAGTGAAGTCGGAAAATCATACGTCGGCTTAGCATCCGATAGACGGCTACTCTATATGCTGAGTTTAACTGCAAAGCGAAAGCTACATAGTTGTAGACGTAGGGAGCACAACGTACACCGTGCAAAAATTTTAAGGGATAAGGGCTGCGCCCACGGCTGCGAGCAGCCGCCCCCAAACCTAATCAAAAAGGAGAAAGGAGATAAGAAATGAACGGACGAATAACTTACGGGTATGGGAAGGATATTCCAATAGCACCAACAAATGAAATAAGAACCCATAAGGGGAATTATTGCAAGCTATATATATGTAGCGAGTATAATCCTGACGAGTTCGGCTACATGCCAATCGGATGGAATTACAAGATATGTTGGTACTCTTACGGCTCATTTTTCCATCACACAAAAGAGTGGAATACAATTACAGACTCTTGTAGCATTGATGATGTTATAGACGAGTTCATTGAGACATACGGAAAAGGCAGAATGTATATACTTGCAAATGAAATTATAACACATGCTTAATTTAAAAAAAAACTACAGATATGGAAAAAGTAATCAACCCCGAAAAAATCAGAGCCTTATTTGACAACAAAATCTACAATGTTGGCTTATACCGCAACGAGCTAACAGGAGCTATCGGTAATTGCCCTGTGCAAGTACTGTTAAGACAGGAATACGTATATATCCGACCTTATTACACCTTTTTAGCGAGAGAAGTTGCAGGAGCCATTGCAGAGAGAAGAAACCAAATACAAGGTTTTGACGTAGATTTAGACGGAACATCAATAATACTTTACAGAAAATGAACCCATACAGATGCGCAAGCCCTACAGAGTTGAAGAGAATCTTCGACAAGGGCACAGGAAAAGAGTTGATAAACACCCTAAGAGGTGAGATTAACGGAAAGAAAACAATCTTGTATCGGACAGAGACGAAAGCCTATATCAAGATGCAGGAGGGAGAGATAACGGATATAGCTTACACGGTAAGCATCCGCAAAAATTCAATTGACCCGAACTTGCTGATTAGGCAGGTAACAACAGACAACATTATAACCCTATTGTTTTACGCTTGAAACCATAGCCGTTGGGGACAGAAACCATAGCGGAGCGACACCGCCAACGGCACTATTTATTAACTTAAACATATAGATTATGGATATAGCAATTTTAAACTATCAGACAAGCACGGTAGAGAAAATCTGTAATTGCCCCGACACATGGAGCATAACAGAAGTTGAAGACTACCTGTTCAAAACGCTAAAATACAAGGAGAGCGAGATTAGCTACATGATTGGCAAGAACATTAAGGCAAAAGAGAGACAGTATGAAACAAAGGAGCAAAGGACATTGTATGAAAGGTGGGCATCCATCAAAGAGAAACACCCCGACTGTACCCTATTGTTCCGCACAGGGGATTTTTACGAAGCATACAGCGAAGACGCAGAAGTCGTTGCCGATATTCTCAACATCACGCTGACAAGATACAACACGATGAAAGAAGAAGACGGACAGCCATTGCGCTTGGCAGGATTCCCTTACTCTGCACTTGACACCTACCTACCAAAACTCATCAGTGCAGGATTGCGTATTGCAATTTGCGACAATATAAACTAAAAGAATATGAAATATCTAATCATCACCGCAGCCCTGTTTTGTGCCATGTGCGCAGTAGGGCAAACTATAAGAAAAGGCAACACCTTTACTCGCCAACGGAAGACCGAACGAGACACGTTGGTTACTCCCTACAATTTTAAAGCAAAGGGCAAAACCTATCCGATAGTAATAAACAAATATACAGGCGCATGCTATATTTGGCGCAAGTCCAAGAACGGCAAATGCTACCGCCAATACATGAGCAAGGATATTAAGGAAACCGTTTGTAAGGAACTAAAGATAAAGAGCAAATGAAGAAACCCGATGTAAACAAAAATATGCAGCTAATCCGTTGTTGGAACGACATCCAACAATGGATTTCCGACAACTGCAAGGAGATAGTTATTATCTTATATCCGAGTGCAAGAACGCTACTTGCAATAGAAAACGGCAAGATACAACTGACAAGGACGCAAGGAGATTTCACACTCCGAGGGAAAAGTTGTTTCTACAACAACAACAGCCGAAAGTCGTTGACCTCACTTGTGAGAACACATGAGCAGCCCTTCACGGAACTTGAAGTTATAGTAAGCAAATGGGACACTCTGAAAGCGAAACTCATTGCAGAGAAAGAGAGAATTAAAAAGATTTACAACTTTAAAGCCTAACGTTATTATGGACGAGCTAAAGAAATACATTGAAATGCTGATAAAGCAGCAGAGCGCAAAGGATGCAGACTTCAAGGCTCTATTATCCAAGCCCAACAAGTCAGTGGATGAATGTGCCAAATATCTGCAAGGTGAAGCATACAAGGAAATCAAGAACGGAAAAGGCAGATGCCGTTGCGTAGGACGGAGCGACGAATCCATGACAGGGCAGATAATCCACTACTATCAAGAGGACAGCGTCAAGGTAGAGCAGCTACCGAGCAATGTTTCCACCGAACAGCCTAAGCAGGAGGAGCGGACCACCACCGTAGCAAAGGAAATAAAGCTAAAGCGCAAGGTAACTATAAAAAAGAAAGAGAGCAAGAACCCGAAATGCCAAGAACTAAGTTTATTCTAAGATTATTATGATATGAAGATAGATTATTATGTTATTAGCATTTTTAATCCTGTAATTTCACAGGAGATAAAGTATAGCACGCTTAAAGAAGCGAAGAAGGCATTTATTCATTACGTGAAGAAAGGTGTTAAATTAAGCAGCCATTTCATTTATGCGAAAAGCTATAAAGATGAAGATATAGGCTTGACTTATACGCCTTATTATAGTGACACACAAAGTTTCGGACGAACACAGATGACAATGTTCGGGAAAGCGATAAAACAAGGGAGATATAAATTATGAAACCAAAGACCCAAATCCAAAGACAGGCAGACGAGTTGTCAAAGACACTTCGCCCATTGCCGAGATACATCATTGACAAATTCTGTCAGCATACCGAGCAGAACAACCGTAAACGCTACTATGCCGTGTTGGAGCAGAAGCAGGAGTTTACCGTACTCCGCTACTTCTCTTTCATCAAGCACAAGAAGATAGACAACGTATGCGAAGAGTTCATGCAGGTATGGATGAGCAAACACGGCAACGCAGTAAGAGCCAAGCAGCGTTTTTCCATGGGACAAAATTATTTCGACACATTCATTAAAGACAGTCCGTTGGAAATACGCACAAACAAGAAGAATTATGGTTACAACCGTCTAACCGACATATCATACACCAAACTCTTCATCCGTAGCAAGAAAGCGCAGCTCACAATCTGCAATTACGCAGAAAACCAATTCTGTCTGATTGGCGAGCATTATGTATGGCTCACAGACGATTTGAACGTAAACACATTTCCGTTTCTTGAGACTATCATCAAGCAGAAACCACGCATTGCCGAACTTGTCTTGCTCAACCGCTTGCAGAACGAGCAGGAAGTTGTCAAACTCGCATGGAAGCACAACTACCTTACCGAGGAACTTGACTACAATCTTTGGAGAGACGTTATCAGCATGGCAAAGCAACTCCATTACGACACACACAACCCATTTTATGTATGTCCGCAGAACCTGCAGACCGCACACAATCTGTATTCACGCAGACTGAACAGAATAGAACTTGCAGAGGAGAAGCGGAGAAGAGAACTCGCAGCCATGTCCGACAAGGAAGCACAGAAGCACTACAAGGAGTTTATAAAGAAATTCCTCAACCTCGTCATTACGGACAACACCATCATTATCCGACCTCTTAAGAGCGTAAAGGAGTTCAAGCAGGAAGGAGAGTTGATGCATCATTGCGTCTTCGGCATGGGATATTACAAGAAGGCAGACACGCTCATTCTCTCCGCACAGGTGAACGGCAAGCACACCGAGACGATAGAAGTAAACCTAAAACGCTTTACTATTGTCCAGAGTAGAGGAGTGAACAACCAACCGAGCAAATATCACACGCAGATAGTAAAACTCGTAACAGAGAACATGAACATGATAAAGAAAATTACAAAGAAAGAAAGGAAAGCAGCATAATGATACACGTCAAACCGATAGAAATAGACAGAAGAATAAAGAAAGCCGTTCTCTCTCGTCTATTCAAGCACGGATATTCCGTCAACACCACAAGAGACGGCTTTCTGAAAAGATATTGCGGATATTGCGGTATCGTGCATCCTGTACAGGTCACGTTCCACAAATGCTTTGTCCGCATAGACCGGCTTTTCCCCTGCACACTTGAAACAGGAACGGCAACAAGCATAAACAACGAAATGCTTGAAGACCTGCTACAGACAGATATCTTCGACATCAAGCAGCAGCAAACAGGAGACTTCGATGAAAACACCTATGCGGAAATAGAAGTCACACACAGAGGATTCGGATTAATATTTTACAACAAAACAAAAGAGGAGAAAACAGCATGAAAAAGCAAGTATTCTATTTCGTCTTTCCCGAGAGCGGAGAGACGATAACAAAGAAGATGAACCCATTGGAGATAAAGAGCGCAGCCATCAACTATCTCGAAAAACAAGGAATATTAAGAGGTGACTTGTGCGTAATCAAGGACAGCAAAGAAGAAGTTGTCGCAGTCGCATACGCAGAAGACCACAAAACAAGATTCTTTACCGAGGACGAGGGAATAGACATAGAAACAATAGAAGAGATAAGTAAGCAATGAGTAACAAGGAATGGTTTATCTTGATAGCGTTCTTCATCGCTATCATTATAGCAATATTAGGATAAGATGAGCAACAAAGCGAGAGTAGTCCTCTATGATGATTTGCTGATAGTGGACGAAACAGAAGTGGCATACTCAAATACCAAGAACCTTGAAGCCATAGTCGCTTCCTGCCTGCGCTCCACGCCCGATGCCATCACAGCCGAAGTCTACGCTAAAGACAAGCTGAAGATGAAGATGCAGCTCACAAAAAAAGGCAACCCCAAGAAGCTGAATATCCACCCGAATTGGGGAGGGCGCAGGAAAGGAAGCGGACGAAAGCCGATAGGACCGAAAGCACTCACGAACCTTGTGTTCTTCCGTGCCGATGACGAAATGTACGAGTTCCTACAAAGCCTAATTGGCAAGAGCAACGAGTTTATCCGGCAAGCCATCCGTGAGAAAAGGGAACGAGACAACATCTAAGAAGATAAGGGACAGCCGTAAGAAACATGCGACTGTCCCTTTTTTTGTTGCCCTACATCTTACCTTCCAACTTATCGAAAGCCCCCATGACATCTTTGTTCAGCGTTCTTGCATACCTCGTAGTCTGTTTCAGCGTAGTATGTCCGAGAACCCTCGCCACGATATTGATAGGCATGCCCTTCGACAGGAACAATGTAGCAGCCGTAGCCCTGCCCATGTGGCTATGCAGATTAGGCACACCGACCAAACCGCCAACCACCTTCAAGTAATCGTTGTACTTCTGATTGCTCAACTTCGGCAGCTGATAGTCATACTTCTCTAACAGAACCACCGCAGGAGGGAGCAGCTGAAAAACAAAATCCGTGTCCGTCTTTGTCCTCTTGGCATGATAGAACAACTTGCCGCCAATCTCCTCGCAGTTGTCATAGTCAAACGACATGAGGTCCGAGTAAGCCAAGCCTGTATAACATTGAAACAAAAACAAGTCCCTCGCTTTCCTTATGTGTACAGTCTTGATGCGCAAACCCTTGATGGCATCAAACTGTTCCTCGTTGATGCAGTCCACATACTGCTTCTCGCCCCTGGCAATAGTGAACGGCAGACGAGTATAAGGATTCTCCGTAATATATCCGTCAATAACAGCATCATGGATAAACAGTTTCAGATACTTGTGGTAGTTGTACACCGTGCCTTGCGACAACCCCATCTTGTGCAGATATTCATCCATCGCCCTAACCTTAGCCACGTTGCAATCCGCAAACGTGTGAATCTTCCCCCACGATTTCAGAAACCTTATAAACACCGCATACCTCTTCCTCGTATTCTCGCACACGTTGCGCTCCTCCTTCCTCTTCTCGCAATACTCCGCAAACGACATTCTCTCGCCCTCGTCAGCACGCAGGAAGTCAGACAGACGAGACAAGTCCGTCACCTTTTCCTCGTTCATCTTATGTACAACATCAAGCATCCTTCGGTACTGAATATCCAATTTTTTGTTAAGTTCGTCCGCTTCGGGATGACGGATGATAACACAACGCTTGTCAGAAAACTGCCCAACGCATACCTTAATGCCTGTAGAGACATACTTTCTTTCACGGTTCAGAGTGAAGCGAAATTCCACGGAAACCGCCTTTTTAGGCGTTCCTCGCTTAGTTCTGTTGTGAATAATACTTAAATTTACATCCTTCATTTTCTTCCTTTTTTGGTAACACAAATTGCGATTTTTGGTATCACAACTCGTATCACGGGTAACACAAATGTAACACACAATAATCTACCTTTTTGTAGAAGAAAAGCCTATAGTACTGATTCTCAAGGTTTTACGGCATCCAAAATTGTATACACGTATACGAACGTTCGTCAACACGTAAATATAGCCCCCGAAAAACGCAAGAACGACTGTAAAAGCTTGATTTATAAGCAATTACAGCCGTTCAGCAAAGGATAAAATGTCTTTTTTAAGCGTAAATTTTTACATTTTTGTGATTCCGTTGGGATTATCAGACATTTCATCTATCTCGCTGACTGCCATTAACTTATTCTTCGACAACAAAGATAATGATAACACAGGTGTAACACAAATAATTTTCGTATAATTGTTTACGATTTATATATAATTAAATTCTTAAAGCGATTTTAACAATCCTTGGAAGCTACCGAAAATCGACCTAAATTTGCTCTCGTCAAAGGGCTTTTGTTTTACCCGACAGACAAGTCAAGACTTAGCGACGGCTCAATACACCAACTTCGTCAAGACTATAAAAAACACCCTCTTTGGGCTTGCGATGAGAGGGTCCTGTGGAATGAATGTACAGAGCAGGGCAAGGACGTAACAACACGGAAAATCTGTACCACCAATATTGCTGTTGATTGGCATGAGGAGCGAGAGTCGAAGGGACTTTACACCGTTCATAACGACCGCAGAAAACCCCTGCCCGACCTAAAGACAAAACAGTCTTGGCGGGTAAGGGGGAATTCTGCTCAAATCTCAGCAAACATTGCCCATTCATGATTAAGTTGATTAACTTAATTAATATAATAAATATATTATATATATGTAAAATATAGTTGTGTTAAAATAAAAAAGTTCGATTTTATGAAAGCCGAGTTGAAATTCAAAAAAATAAAACACTTTCTTGACAAAAGAGGTTTCAAGTATGAAGAAATGCACGAGAAAAAATCGAACAGCTACATTCTCTACTTGTCGCAATACGAATTGTGCATCGTCTTTTTGTCAAGAAAAAACGTTTCCTTTATCAATAAAATCAAAATTCCCAATGTCGTAGTTATCCATAGAGGAAACACGCAGAAAGAATTCTTCGCAAAGGTCAAGGATGCTCTAATCAAGATTATGACAGAGCGACAGGAAGAATACATGAAGCTGCAGGAAGGACTTTAGCAGAATCGCCCTACACTTCTTTATTCCCATCGAGTCTCAGTCTCTCCTCAATAATCTTGCACAGCCTATCCGTTACACCCTTCTGTATCAGCAGCTCCGTCTTTGTGTCCGCAAGCTCCTTTATCAACTTGTCGGGTGTAACCGCCTTACTCAACAACATTGAGCCTTCCCCAGTAAACAGCCAGTTCATGTCTATATCCACAAACGTGGATTTTAAGCGTGTAAGAAACTCCGCAGAAGGGTCTTTTCCGTTCAGATAGTTATATATCGTAGTGTACTTCATGTCTATCTTCACAGCTAAAGCATTGCCACTCAGCTTATAATACTCTCTCACCTCATTAATCCTATCAACCAAACTCATAATTCTCAATGTTTAAATCTTTGAATATTATTAAATAAAATACAAATATATAGACATATATATCTAAATATTTGGATGTATCTTCAGAATCTTGTATATTTGCACCTGTATTCTACACGATGATATATCGTATATTCATTTACGTTGCAAATATAACAAAAATTATGGATAAAATAATATATAAGCCAAAAATTCTTGTAAGGAACAGCAAAATTCCTTTAATAGCCAAGACAGCGAAATGCCACGTAGCAGTGGTTTACAATGCTCTTGCATTCCGGACGAACACCGAACTTGCCCGTAATATCCGAGCAATCACCAAGAATCTGTATGGTGGACTCCTCGTCAAGAGATACCCCGAGCTGTTGATAGAAGAAGATTAAGCAAAGCCGATAGGCAATAGGATAATATCATAGCGTAATTTTTTATCTCTCTTCAGTTCGGGAGAATAGAAGAGAGAGTTTCATAGACGATTAGATTTGGTTTTATTGAGGTGTGGAGACGGTTCAAGACCGACATTCCGTAGCGAGAACGACCACATCACCAACTGAATGGACGGTACAGTCTTTCGCTCCCCATTATCACGGAAGCGTAAACCATAAGGAAGTAGAATCGAGGCGACTATCTCTTCCGCAGCGCAGCTCTTTGACTTATTGGATATTGGATAAAAGGATTTGACATAATACGACCTCGGTGAGCATGGCTCTCAAATTGCAGGTAACGCTGCAAGCCGAAACAAATAGAGGTGTGTAGTTCAGAAATACGATGGGCAGAATAATGAATTATCATAGACGCAGGTTCAAGCCCTGCCGCACCTCCCCCATATTTTATGACTGTAAGAATCATTATTCTGAATTTTGAATTGATTTTTTTACCTGCAAATCTGTGAAGACAAGCAGGCTTTTCGGGACATGTTCGTTTTTTGTCTGTGTCGAACGAGTAAATAAACAGGCAGATTTAGCCGTGTGTTTTAATAATGTTAATGTGAATGATTACCTTAGAGGTGCAACTCCTCGATGTCCCACTCGTTATTAGTTTTGTGTTATTTAATTGTATATGAGTGTACATATCTCCTCGTTGTGAAATGCGGAGATATTTTCGTAGCACATTTCTTATCACCATATATAAGCCCCGTCAGATGCAGCCTTGGGCAAGCCGTACAAAAGCATCTGGCTTTACTTTCGAATAAGATGACCAATTATATAATAAATTGAAGTTTTTCATATTATTAGATTTAAGTTCTAATTCATAGGTTATGGAAATCGAAGTATAGCGATACTTCATTGTAGTTGTAATACATTTTTGCTTTATCCTTCCGTCTGTGAAGATAGAAGGATTCTCTTTTAGAAAAACTAACCCTCAATCCAAACATATATGATAAAAATCAACCCAACCCTTCCTTACCAAGAAAGGGTTAACGAAATATACACGCTGCTCGAAGACAACGCATGGTGCTCACTATGTGTCTTCGAACTGTACGTTCGTAGAATCAATATCCTCAACAGTAAAATCAAGAACCTCTCCGCAGACCTCGGCAACGTGATTAGCAGAGATATATAATAAGGTATATGGCTCTAAAAAGATACAAACCGCTCAAAAGGACACCTCTCAAAAAGACACCCTGGGAAAGCAAAGCCAAGCAGCAGGAGAAGAAAAAGGCTAAGGCAGGACTGAGCAAATCAAAGCTCGTTGCCGACCTTGACGCTTGGTTCAGCAGATACATACGTCTAAAATATTCCGACGCAAACGGCTACTGCCGCTGCATATCATGTGGGAAGGTGTACTTTTGGAAGGATATTCAAAACGGACATTACATGTCAAGGCGATATATGTCAACCCGATTCAGCGAAGACAACTGCCGACCGCAATGTGTCGCCTGCAATATCTTCAATCAAGGCAACATACAGATGTATCGCAGGGCTTTGATAAAGCAGATTGGCGAACAGAGAGTTGACCTAATTGAAGTCCGTGCCCGTCAAGAACGCAAGAGTTGGTCTATCTTCGAACTGAAACAGTTGATAGAATATTATAAAAAGGAAGTCAACAAACTTCTTGAACAAAAACACCTAAAATTATGACAAAAATTCCAATCACCACAATCATCATCCAACCCGACGACCCTTGCTACACACCACGCAAGGCAAATCCGCATGATGCAGCCTACGACCTCTTTACTTCAAGAGATACAGAGGCAGTTCCTAACACAAGGGTCTATATCCCCCTCGGATTCAAGATAGCACTACCGCCCGACATAGGCATGCAGATACAGCCACGCAGCGGACAATCCGGCAAAGGCATGATAGCCTATGCCTATTACCCCAAGTGGCTACAATGGATTTCCCCCACTCCTTCCCCTCTGCGCATCAACGCTGATGTCATACTCGGACTGATAGATTCCGGCTACGGAGAAGGAGTGCAGGCTATAGTCAAGTTCGGACAGTTCCGGCTCAAACACCGCTTCCTGCGTCTCTTGGGCTTCAAAATTATCATCCCGAAAAAATCCCGAATCTGCCAAGGACGCTTCAGTTTCATCCCTACTGTTGGTCTCGTCAATGGCAGGGTCAGAGGCTGGCGCAAAGGATTAGGCTCAACCGACAGACTATGAACGAGGATTACATCATAGAGAAAATAAAAACGCTGATGCCGCCGGAAAATCATATTCCGTGCGGCGTCCTTTATTCTAAACTGAAAACAGCCGTTCAGACAGACCTCTCCGAAACGCTCAACACCCTTCTGAAGCAAAAGAGAGTCACTTACAGCAAGACACTGAACGACATTCTAATCAAACCCATTACAGATGAATAAAAACATCAGACAAGACTTCTTCCTGCAAGTCAAGAAGATTCTCGACAAGGCAGACAAAGCAGCCGACCTCGGCAACCATTTCCGGGCTATCGTTCTTATGGGCGACGCCAACCGCTCCGAAGCATACTCCTGGCTCCATGCCCCACAAGAGGACATGGAAAAACTTCTCCTGCAAGCCATGCGCAACAGCGACCTCTTCGCATACAGCGCAGCAAAGGCTCTCGAAAAGCATTACGATGACCTCAAAAAAACAAAACAGCAATGAAGACAATAACATTCCAAAACATCAAGCTCCTTAACTTCTGCGGCATCAGCAATGCAGAATACAGTTTGAACAGAAACATCGTAAACATCAGTGGACGCAACGGCATAGGCAAGAGCACTCTCGCCAATGCCATCGTCTACGTCCTCTACGGCACTGACGCAAAGGGCAATGCCCTAAACATCAAGACCTACGACAAAGACCACAACATCATCCCCGAAATCGAACACTCCGCAGAACTCACCGTCTCCGTTGATGGCGAGTCCACCACATTCAAGCGTACCCTCCTCGATTCATGGAAAGGCAAGGAGTGCAAGAACAATTATAAGTATTTCGTCAACGGAGAAATCTACACCGCAAGCGACTACAAGAAGGCTGTCGAAGCCATCTGCCCGGAGATAACCTTTCGTATCGCAAGCTCTCCAACGTTCTTCGCTCAGCTTCCATGGGACAAACAGCGGAAATTCCTTGAGCAGCTTATCCCGGAAATTCCTATTGCGACTATAACGCAAGGGGCAGCGAAATACGACTTCGTTGTAGAAGCACTCAAGAAGGAAAGCATAGACCTGTTTCTTCATCATATTAAATATAAGCGCACCGAGATTCAGAAGCAGCTCGACAACATCCCCGTCCGTCTCCGGGAACTCAATGCCGTACAAACCGAAGCAGAAGATTGGGACGGTCTCTCGACTGAATTGAAGGAGAAAAATTCACAGGCTGATTCTATCTCCGAACAGATTAACGCAATCCAAAACGTAGCGGTGGACCATGTGCGTAACGATAGCCTTCGCAAGCGTATCGAATTTCAGCACAAGCGCATTGACGAAATGGAGAAAGGCGCAAGAAATATCTCCGTTGATGAACGCACGAAACATGATTCCGACCTCATCAACGCCCGTAAGGAGAAGTCACAGGCGCAGTCTGTCGTTGACGAGCTGAAAGCCAAGATGCAGGGCTTCACCGAGTCCGAAATTCAGCTCAACGCACAACTGCAGCAGCAGAAGGAGGACATCAAGGAAGCTGGCGCCCAGTATCAAGAGATTAACAGCGAGTCGTGGTCGTGGAAAGCCAAGGATGGCATCTGTCGTTATTGCGGACAGGCTCTCCCGTTCGCCGAAATCAACCGCCTTAAAGCTGAATCTGAACAGCGTTTCAATCTTGACAAAGCGGAACGGCTGAAAGCTCTCTTGGCTCGGGCTGACGAGATTAAGGCTGAACATAAGGAGTGTAAGGACTTGCTCGACAATCTGAACGAAGAACGCTCTTCCACCACCAAGCAGCTCACAAAGGCTCACAAGGCTCTCAACGATGCCGAAGCCCGGCTGAAAGAGGTGGAGAAGGAAAAGCCACGCTCCTATGAGGAGATTCTGCAGACTAACGAAAACTATTCCCAAGCCGCTACCGAACTCAAACGCCTTGAAGACGAACTCTCCAAGCCTTCTGAACTCAGTGCTGAACAGCAGAATATGCTTAACGAACTCCTTGCCAAGAAGTCCTCGCTCACAGCCGAGATTAATACTCTCTCCTCTCGTCTTGCCAAGAAAGAATCTTTCGACCGCATAAACGACAAGATTGAAGAGGTCGAGAACGACAAGAAAACCTATCAGAAGCAGCTCGACGAGCTTGACACACAGCTTGACATCACATCTGAATACAACCAACGTTCCTGCTCCATCATTGAGGAATCTGTCAACGGATTTTTCTCCTTCGTGCAGTGGTCTCTCTTCAAGAGCAATCTCGATGGCGAGAAAAAGCCCTTCTGCGAGTGCTATCATCAAGGTGTGCCTTACAGCCAACTCAACACAGCTGCACGCATCAACGCAGGCATCGACATAGCCCACACCTTCGCCAAATACTACGACCTCTCTGTGCCTATGATTCTTGACGAATGTGAGTCCAACCTCTCGCCGCTATCTTTCGGCAGTCAGCAAATCAGACTCTACGTAAGCAACGACAACGAACTTACTTTCAGCTATGGAGATTAATTGATTGTTTAACTAAATAAAAATTCATTTTTAATATGTCTGAAATAGCAAAGACCAACAAACTCACGCCTGCTCAGCAGAGCATCATCACTTTCAACAGCAAGATGAACGGCAACTACGTACAGACACAACTGAAGAATGTCCTCGGCAAGAACTCCGGCACCTTCGCCACGTCTCTTATCGAGATTTTCTCCAACGATACGCAGCTGCAGGCTTGCGACCCTAACAAGGTTATTCAGGAGGCTATCAAGGCGGCAACGCTCAAACTACCGCTCAACAAGCAGCTCGGTTATGCCTACATAGTGGTTTTCAACAACTGGGATAAGGTCAGCCGCCGCAAGGTGCCTACTCCTACTCTCACTATCGGCTACCGTGGTTACATCCAGATGGCTATGCGCACCGGGCAGTATCGCAACATCAATGCTGATGTCGTATATGAGGGCGAACTGGTCAGCAAAGACAAGCTTTCCGGCATGATTGACTTGTCAGGCGACAAGATTAGCGACAAGATTGAGGGCTTCTTCGCACACTTCGAGACAACCAACGGATTCACCAAGACGCTCTATATGTCACTGCAGGATATGGCTGCTTATGCTCTCAAATTCTCTCCGTCCTTCAAACGCAAGGCTACTCCCGACAATCCGCTGCCTACGGTTGACGACCTATGCGACCTCGCAAACTCGCAAGCCGTCAACGGCTCTACAGGAAAGGTAGGATGGGAAGGCGATTTCATCTCTATGGGAACCAAGACGGTTCTTCGCCGACTCCTTTCCAAGTATGGCTATCTCTCCATCGAGATGATTTCCGCAATGGGCGACGACGAGATGCAGGATTCCTCGGCCACTCGTGACGAGGAGTTTGCTCAGCCTAAAGAGGTTATCGTGGTTGACTCCCAGACTGGCGAGACGCAGCAGCAGCCAACCGACACCACCGAGTCTGTCCCTGTTGCCGAAGAAGCACCGCAGGAGAACCCATTTAAACTGGATTGACAATGAAGCTTACCGTAGTGAACAGCAACTCCAATGGCAATTCCTACGTCCTTACTTCCTCCGATGGTCAGCAGCTCTGTATCGAAGCAGGGCGACCATTGAAGGAGGTCAAGACTTTTGCCAAGCTTCATACCGCCGACTGCGTGGGTGTCATCGTGTCTCATTCGCATGGGGACCACTGCCGATATATCAAGGACTTCCTTCGGGCTGGCATCCCTGCCTATTCTACATATGATGTGGCAAGCACCGCCCTCGGCGTGGTCCCCATCAATTCCAACGAGACTTATCATCTTGGCGACTTCTCCGTGGCTCCCATCCCTGTCGTTCACGACGTGCCCTGTCTCTCGTTCCTCATCCACCATCCCGAAATGGGGTCTCTCTATTTCTTTACGGATGCCTTCACGATGGACAACGTCATACGTGGCTGCTCTGTCTATATGTGCGAGTGCAACTATGATGACAGACTTCTTGATTCGGCAGTTTCTTCGGGCAAGACACCCCGAAGCCAAGCTGACCGCATAAGGCTCTCTCACATGAGCCTCTCCCATGCCATCAGTTTCATGCACCAATGCCAAGCCGACAAAACAGCTCGACGTATAATCCTCATACATGGCTCCGAAAGACATCTCAACAAACCGGATGCCATTGACGAGTTTCAGCAGGCTCTTGGCGTCGCCACCTTCTTCGCCGAAAAATCAGTAACGTTTAACTTATCTTAATTCATTATGGCACTATACAATCTCAATCATCCCAACGACTACCTTAAAGTGTTCAAGGATATAGAACGCTACCGTGAGAACAAGCAGATTATCGAAATCCGAAAGTTCCACCCTGTGCAGACCGACAGACAGCAGCGTTATATCCACTTCATGATCAGCTACTTCGCCTGGAAAAATGGAGAGACGTTCTACGACACTCTCCACAACATCCAACTCCATGTCTGCCCGGTACCGTTCTATACGGAGAAGAAAGACAAACGTGGCGCACCTGTCTTCAAACCGCTCTCTGCTCTCACCACAGCCGAAGCATCTTCCGTCATACGCAACTTCCTCGACTACGCACGGATGAACGGCACCGAGATTCCTGCCATCGACGACAAGGTGGGACTGGATTACTGCCAGAAGGAACTGGAATCTGCCGACGGATGGATTTAAATCTCTGTGCCTATGAAATCTCTAAAGGAAATCTCAGCCAAGGCTAAGGAGTACGCTCCCGACAGAGAAGACTTGCAGGATGCGTTCGTCAACGGAGCACGATATGCCATCACGGGAAAATACTATAGGCAGGCTGACGTGTTCTCTCCTGCACCCTCCATTCTCTCCACCCCCTCTTTCGATGAATGGTGGAACGCCTATGACAAGAAATGCGGACGGAAGAAAGCGGAAGCCCGATGGAACAGGCTTTCTTCCTTCGACAAGATAGCGTGCATGAAAGCTACCCCTGCCTATGTCCGGGCTACTCCCGACAAGGCTTTTCGCAAGCATCCTCTCACCTATCTCAACGGGGAATGTTGGAACGACGAAATCATTTTCAAACGCAACGATGAGCAACAACGATTACAAAGCCTTGCAGAAAAAACAGCAAGCATCCTTAACGCAGACTGATTCTTCCTACGTCTCGCCGACGTCTTTCGCCGAAGCGGTCTGCCGTAGCAATCCTCCTATCAGCGTCGTGCGGAAGCAGAAGCCCAAGGAACTCGCCACGTGGGTCAAGGCTCGCCTCATTGAGGTGTTCAGCTATCTCGGTGCCTACGGTAATGTTACCAGTTATCAAGTCACCACTCTCGCACGGCGCATCTGCACCAAGTTCTTCTACTTCACTCCTGCTGAACTCGACTACTTCTTTGTCTGCTTCTCCAATGGGGAATACCGCAAGCTCTACAACGGTGGCTCCATCAATCCGCAAGATATGATGATGTCTCTCATAGACTTCGAGAAAGACCTTCTCGCCGCAAGGGGCGAAGCGGAAATCAGACGCAAGCAGATGGAGGAGGAGAAGAAAAGGGAGGAAGAGAAGAAAAAACCTCACGGCTACGATGCGTGGGTACTCTATTGCCAAAAGCACGGCTTAGACCCTAAAGCCCACACCATCCAGTCCGTCTCTCTCCGCAACGTCAACGAAGAACTCAATCCCCCAAACAAAGAAAAATCATAACATCATGCAAAATCTCATGTTATCCCGTCACGCTATCCTCACTTTCGATGATGGCAGTCGGATTCGGGCGGAAGTCACACTCCGCCTTAAACGGTGGTATACCCACGCCGACTATGAGCGATAACTTGTAGTCGAACTTAACAAAGCACAGCCCAACGCTGTACATAAAATCACAAAAGTTCATTTAATGAGGATTTAAAAATAACAATTTATGGAAACAAACAAATTAAACATTGCAGAAATACTAAAAGAAAAGCCCCAAGGTACGAAGCTGTGGACCCCTATCCTCGGCGCTGTATCATTAATAGGCGTAACAAAGAATCCTTTAGGGAAAACCGTAATAACAACCGCGAGCGCATCACACGTTTCTTGGTGTTTTACAGAAGATGGGAAATTGGCAACCTCAGACAGTGGAAATGGTGAAAGAATACTCTTCCCCTCAAAGGATATGCCCGATTGGTCAAAATTTGCGTGGAAGAAAGGTGATGTGCTGATAGGAGCAGGCAGGCGAATTATATTTGATAAATTCACAGAAGAAGATTACACGCAATTCCAAGGACTCTATAGCCTAAGTATTTATGATAATGGTGATTTGAGAAATTTCACGAAGAACCATTATACTCGTTACTTTAGAAAAATAGATGACGATGATAATATTAAAGATTATTTTGAAGTACTTGAGAAAAAGTTTGGAATCAAGTTAAATCGCAAAACAATGGAGATAGAATGGCCGCCAGAGTTTAACCTCTTTGACAGACTCATAATGTCATATAAAGATTTGTCTTGCGGACTTAAACAGAAGATTGAACTACAACCATTCGCCAAGGTTCTTGTACGAAACTCCGAAGATGAAGTTTGGCGCCCTTCCTTTTGGGGGTATAGGAAGGGCAGTAATCTCTTTCCTTATGGGACAACATCAGGGGTGTTTAAATATTGCATTCCCTACAACGAGAAGACCAAACATCTTCTCGGTACAACCGAACCTTAAGGAGGACTGATTATGACAATCCTATTACAAACCCTCTTCCTCCTCGTAGCGTTCATCCTATGTGCGCTGTCGGGAGGAAACAAAGACAAAGAAGTATGAATAATGTAAAGATATTTGCTCAAACAATAGAAACTGAGGCAAAAGAACAAATACAAAGACTGGCGATGAGCGAGGCTTACCGTCACTGCAAGATTCGTATTATGCCCGACTGCCATGCTGGAAAAGGCTGCACCATCGGGACGGTAATTCAGTTTGACGGAAGAGTTATCCCAAACACCGTCGGCGTAGACATTGGCTGTGGAATGCAAGTGTATGTTCTTGACAAGAAGAACATCAACCTGTCTTTGCTTGACAGAATTATAAACGAAGAGATACCAAGCGGTTTCAACGTGCGTGAGAAAGCCGTGGATAGTTTTGCAGCAGAACTGATGTGTCGTGACATTGAGGCTATGGAGCGCGGATTGATAGAAACTTTAGACTTTGGCTACATAATGCGCTCGCTTGGTACCCTCGGTGGAGGCAACCACTTTATCGAAGTGGATGAGGACGATAAAGGCTGTAAGTATCTTGTTGTCCATTCCGGAAGCCGTAACCTTGGAGTAAAGGTATGCCGCTACTATCAAGAACTTGCAGAGAAAAGTATTTCTAAAAATAACGTGCGCAAACGTGTGATAGAGAATCTGAAAGCGCAAGGACGGGAGAAGGAGATTTATGATACCTTGCGTCTTATTCCTACAGTGGATAAGGAACTTGCCTATCTTGAAGGATCTGCCCTTAGCAGCTACCTTGGTGCCATGCGCGTATGCCAGGAATATGCCGCATTGAACAGAGAGATAATAGCAGATACTATTATTAATAGACTTGGCAACACGGATTGTATAGATAGATTCTGCACAATACATAACTATATAGACACGTATAGGGGCATTATCCGTAAGGGAGCTGTGAGCGCAGAACTTGGCAATCAGTTGATAATTCCTCTTAACATGCGAGATGGTTCACTTATCTGCATAGGCATGGGCAATCCCGACTGGCTACGGTCAGCACCGCATGGCGCAGGTCGCCTCATGTCACGCTCAAAAGCTAAGAAGATGCTCTCTATGAGTGAATACGAGAAGCAGATGTCCGGAGTCTATTCCTCCTCCGTGTGCGAGGAAACCATTGATGAGTCTCCGATGGCTTATAAGTCAACTGATGAGATAATATCCCTTATCGGTGACACGGTAAAAATAGTAAAGAGAATAAAACCCATATATAATTTCAAAGCAAAGGAATAATACAAAAGCAAAAAAAAATTATGTACGAACAAAGCCCCTCTGTATAATCAAGGGTAATTAGCATAGAAAAACATGGAGATAAATCTTACACTTGCTGAAGCTTTAAAACGTGCTTCAGCACAACTACGAAAGAAGATGCTGCATTCAGTGGAGCTGTTGCAGAAGGCTGAGAAGATTGCCCTCAACTATGATACCGAGCAAGGCTATTACTTGGCATTTAGCGGAGGCAAGGACTCGCAGGCTCTCTACCACATGACGCAGTTGGCAGGAGTGAAATTCCGGGGTCACATGAATCTTACGAGCATTGACCCTCCCGAAGTGATACGCTTCGTGAAGAAGAACTATCCCGAAGTGGAACTCATAAAGCCGAAGAAGAGCATATTCCAGATAGCCATCGAAAAGCAGATTTTGCCTACCATGCGTGTGCGCTGGTGTTGTGCCGAATACAAGGAAACGGCAGGTGCTGGCAAAGTCACGCTTATCGGCATACGCAAGGCAGAGAGCTCGCGCCGAGCAAAGCGCAATGAGGTGGAGATAAACAACCGCAAGTTTAGTGGCGACCTCGACGGACTTGAGGAATACCGACAGGAGCAGAGGGCTAAACGCATGAAGCGGAAGTCAAAGGCAGACGGAGTGAACATCACCAATGCCGACGTGGAACAGACGTTAGGCTGCATCCACGGCAAAGAAAGTCTGCTCATCTCGCCCATCATCTACTGGACGGAGCAGGACGTATGGGAATTTCTCAACGACGTGGTGAGAGTACCGCATTGCTCGCTCTACAACGAGGGTTGGCACCGCATAGGCTGCATAGGCTGCCCGATGAGTTCGCACAAGCAGAAGATGCTCGAAAATGCTCGTTATCCGCACGTAAAACGAGGTTGGATTAGGGCGATTAAGACCATACGAAGCGGTGCTGTGTTCGAAGAGGGATATGTCTGGTGGAATGTCCATGAAGACATGGTACCTTCCGTCAACGTAAGAGGACTGCTCAGAAAAGCAGATGACGGCTACATCAAACATCCTAACCCAAGGCATTGGACGGGGGGGGCGAGAGAACCGAGGAATATGGAAACTTGCCGAACGAGGGTTTTCAAGCAGCTCCTCTTCTGACCGCTTGACAGAGGAGCAAGAAAACGTAATAGCGGAGAATATCTACGACTGGTGGATTTCGGGAAAGTCATACAAACGATGGTATGCCGAGAAGTTTCAACAGATGAAATTGACTTTCGGAGAAACGTAACATACAAGTAACAATACGAATAAATATGATCAAGAAGAAGATTAAAGCAATATGGGACGTACTGACAAAGAAGCACTTCGTTGTCTACGCTTCCGACATCAAGGATGAAGAGGAGCTGACACGGCTCCTTCTTGTCAGAAATGCAAAACGCCTATGCGAACTCGGAAGGCTGTCAGAGGAACGCCTGCAGATGATAGACAGCATCCTCTATGACCGCAGCGTAATTTTTCAATCAGTGTGCAAAATTGCCACTGAATGTATAACCCCGATAGTCATCTACGACTGTGAGTCAGAAGAAGATTTTGAAACCCTTAAAGAACAGGAGATAGAATAATGAAAGCAAAAACAATAACGTCAGACATGGCCGATTTGCTCCATGCAGAGATAGATGTAATAAAAAATACGACATTACGCATTAAGAGCCAGTGCGCCATAGATACTTCCCTCACGAAAGAAGAGCTGAAAAAACAGGCTGGAGAATACACCCAAATAGAAAGCGCAGGAAAAGACAAATTTATTGCCACGCAGGTCTGTAGCATCCCCATTAAGATGTTACAGAAAATGATGAGCAAACTGAAAAAGGATTCCGACGGAGGATATTATTTTGAACTTGACGAGGAGGAGGAATAAGAAATGCCACAGAATGATAGCTTTATATCTACTAATATAACTATAGATGATGTTAGTAGAGCACTAAAGGATATTGCATCTAATCAACAATTAGATGATGATATTCAAACACGTAGATATGAAATGATGGAACGCTTTGAAACTCCTGTTATACCTATGAATAGGCATGAACGTAGAGCAGCTAAAGCAAAGTTAAATAAAAGGAGAAAACAATTATGAGTATGACAGAATGGGCAGAAAGAGAAATAGCTGCCGCTTGTAAAAGAGAAAACCCTAACTGGGATGGTAAAAGCTTTGATTATGGTTGTTCATGTTATCGATCAGCACTTAAAGCTTATAAATCATTGATGGAAGACAACCACAGCGGATTCAGTTTTAGTATGACAAAAAACATACTAAAGAAGCTGCTTGACGAAATACCATTGTCACCTATCACAGATAATGACTTTTTCGGTGATAAATATGAAAGTCTTGAATCTGATGAAAGTCTTAAATCACGTGGGCTTAAATCACATATTCAGTGTCCTCGCAGAAGCAGTCTTTTCCGTGAGGAAGATTTAGAAGGTAATATTAAATATAAAGATATTGACAGATATTATTGTATTGATACTGAAAATCCTTCAGATACTTTCTCAAGTAGTACTGCTGATTTCATTGATAAACTTTATCCGATTACAATGCCTTATATACCATCTTCTACACCATTTATAGTATATGTTAGAAGTTGGCTTACAGATGTAAAACATGGCGACTTTGATGTACGAGAAGTAATTGGTTATAAAGATCCGCAAGGAAGGTGGCATGATTGGTATGAATTTCTTTATTATGATGATAAAGGGGTTAGACGTATTTCTGACGTTGATGAAAGGTATAAACTCAGAGAAGCCAGAATTGATAAAATAGAAGACAAGATAGCAGCAAGTCTAATAGATGATATTTGTGATGTCTTCTTGACAGACGAAATATGGGAACATGATAGAAAAAAGTATAATGAAATAAAAGCACTTATCCATAAAGTTACTAAAACTCGTTATTCCGCACTTCAATCTAAATGTTATTCTTTGTGTAAAAGAAATCAATATAATCTTTATTATCTTAATACTTTTCATAATCATCGTGTTGTTGTTAACGGTTCCGATGATGATAGAGCTGAATTAATAGAAAAGTCTCTTGGCGTAAAAGGTTTGATTGGCGTTGTGGAAGATATTAAACATGAGATAAAAACATTAATAAAAAATCTATAGAACTCGTTCACTATGACTGAACGAATTTATCATCGAAGCTGCCGACAACGGCATGACCGTAAGGGCAGAAGAATACTTTGAAGTCTTTGAAAACACCCACATGGACAACAGAGAATCCAAAGACAATGTTTGTTTCCAACTCGGCAAGCTACTCTACTCCACAATAGAGCAGGGAATGAACCAACTGTGTGAGAATAAAGTGAAAATGAAAATCGAAATAACTAAATAACAAACGAGTATGATTGACTATAATAAAATCGAAGAAGCTGCTAAGCATTATGCAGAAGAAAATCAGTTGTATATAGAAGACCAAATGGGCGATATGCAAAATGGTATAGAAGAATTATCAAATGCTTATAAAGCTGGTGCTAAATGGATGCAAGAAGAGTTCTTGAAGAATTTATGGCATCCTGCTGGTGAAGAGCCAAAGTTTGGTAAAGGAAGATTGTTAGTCTTGATAAACGGAAGTGTCAGTATTCTAAATGTAAGTTTTGTTTTAGACCAATTACGCAACCTACATAATGTATATGGAATTAAAGCTTGGTTATACTTGGATGATTTACTGCCAAAGCAGGAAGGAGGTGAAAAAAATGAACAGAAGGAAGCGGATAGAATCAATCAGAAATTGGCTGAAGTCTTGTAGGGAAGAAGTTAGAATTGGCAAGAAGTTGTCAATAGACACATTCAACCAAGTTATTGATGAAGTTAATAATTTAGAGGTTACAGGGAATGGTGTGGTAGAATCTATAGGTCCAGCATTTACTGTTAGTGATTTGCTACATACGTTAATTGATTATGTTGATGACGGAATGGGCGACTTAGAAGTTTATTTTAATGACAAACCTGTAAAGAAAGTTTCATTGCGTACTATCAATCCACAAATGACAGGCACATTTGAACCATACCAAGAGTTTGTTTTATCAGACAAGGAGGATTAGAAATGATTAAACCAGTTACAATGTATTCCGTAGTCTGTGACAGGTGTGGAAAGACTTTTGGCGAAGATGATGCCATTATCGCTTGGACTGACATCTGTTCAGCCAGAGAGCAAGCAATGGAATCCGAATGGGTAGAAATTGGTGATAATCACTACTGCCCAGACTGCTATGAGTATAACGATGAGTTAGATGAGTATGTTCCTAAGAAGAAAGGAGATGAGAAATGATTAGAGTAGATGCATACCAATGCTCATACTGTGGCAAGCTCTTTCTTACGGAAAGAGGCTGCATAAAACATGAGGAAAGATTTTGCAGCAAATCACCTCACAACCTCGCTGCTTGCTATTCCTGTAAGTGGTATAAGCAAACGGAACAATTCACGACCATTACAAGAGTATGCTACGATCCACTGACAGGGCATGAGTCTGAGTATGAAAAGGAAGTCCAGATAAATATATGTTTAAAGTATCACGCTAAATTATTCAATTCGTTCCATGCATCAGAAGGACTTATTGATGATGTAGAAAACAATGGCCTTCGTATCATGCCGACAATGGAAGAGGGCTGTTTAGATTATAAAAAGAAAGAAAATGAAAGAGTTTAAAGTTGGCGATAGATTCATTATTCCAAAAGGTAAAGATGGCCTCCTTTTGATAGAAGTTCAAGAGGTTACAGATCATAATATGATGAATCATCGTTGCAAAGGCTGTATCTTTAATGGTTTTTATTGTGAAAACAGTAAGCATATTTATGGATATTGCAATAGAGAAAGACGCTCAGATGAAAAGAATATAATTTTCAAGAAATTAAAGAACGTACAGTTTATAAAGCGAAGGGGCTATAATTTAAGAAATAATTGTCAGGAAAGACAGATTACACCTTGTGGAATTTGTCCTTTGATGTTTAAATGTCCTTATGATGAAGATAAGGATAAGTATAGTAATCATAAGAAGTGAAGCGTATGAAACAGAAATATATTATCGGTGATGTTGTTATGTATGAAAACAGAATACATACAATTATAGATATACTTGCATCAAATGGTTATGAATTATCTTATGTAAGGCATCCCGTAAGCCCAGTAAGATTATCTGGAGTTCCTCTTACTTCAGAGATTCTGGAGAAGAATGGATGGGAGAAAGTCTCCGATTATAATTATATACATCCAAAGCATAAATTTAGTATTGTGTCACGAGAATGGGAAACTCATAAATGGTCTATTGTTATTGGTGGGTTTGGTTTTGGTAAATACATTGGTTGTGTTTCAGACCTGCAACACTTTCTCTTTGGTATAGGACTTAATCACGAAATGGAGGTGTAGATATGAAAGATATAGATGATTTGATGCAAGGACTGATTTTAGGATTCGTAATATATCTCGTAATAGCTGTTTCTGCTATTGCGGCAAAGATTGTTTAACAGCCTTCGGGCATAAATGGAGGTGTAGGTATGCAGATATTTTTGATGATACTTTTTATAAGTACGATGATTGCTGGTGTAAAATTCCTTTATGACGGAATATCACTTTGCAAAGACTTATGGACTATACATGTCGGGCTTTTATACGTTGCAATAGGCGTGCTCGCTATAGTAGGTGCAACCACCGGTTTAATAAAAATGATTGTTTAACCGCCTTCGGGCACAAAAAAATAGTAATATGAAATACAAATTTACAGTTGTCATTGAATCATATGACGACTCAGAAGACAGAGAAGAAGTAAAGGATAGCCTAATAGACTGGCTGGAAATGAATTGTGGTGAAGAAAAAGATTTAGGTGGCTACCCAGATTGGAAGACAGCAGAAGTAGAGTAACTAACCATCCTTATAAAGGAGACAAAACATGAAATGGGAAGTAAAATATAAAGAAAATGTGTTTGACGGAATACACATTGTATGTTATCCTTACATAGACCATAGAGGCTGCGCTACAGACCCTTATGATTTATGGCATAAAGATTTCATTCCAGAAGGTCATGATGAATCTTTTTATGACTATCTTGGAGCAAAATTGATTGATTAACCATCCTGCAAAGGATATAAAAAGTAGTAATATGGATATAGATAAATTAGAAAGAGCAAACTTCTTAGCAAAGGGTTTACTTCCTAAAATAGATGAACTCTTGAATATGTCTTCAAAATCACACTGTAGCAAACTTGCGGACAGTATTTGGGGATTATCAGAGTGTGATGAAGAGTTCAAAGCTAAATTCAAGAAACTTCTTTTAGAAACTAAGAAGAAGTGGCAGAAAGAGTTTGATGAACTTTAGTAACTAACCACCCTTATGGGATTAAATATAAGTAATACGAATAAAAAAGTAATTGAGATTGCACGTAAGCATGTTGAGGAGCTCTTTGATAAAAAAGAGATTGAAGCATTTGTAGTATGGCAACGCTACAAATACTTGCTAATGCGAAGAGGTTGCCCTCTACAAGACTTCCTGACGTATGTACTACGAGGTAACATAAAACAAAGTCAAGAATGAGTTCTACCTCGATGCTTATAAGAAGTTTGAGAATCGTTGTTTTACAAACAAGTAACTAACCGCCCTCTCCTTGGTGAAATTAAGATAATAATGAAGAAGTCGTGCTCGAATTAGATTGGTTGGCATTAGGTGTAGCCGTAAAATATCAATTACCGCTTGACAATTCACCTCAGAGCACTCTTATGTGGAAAAGGCATCAAGCATTTAGTACACATCGAAGACCATTAATGAGTGAAAGGCTCTCATAAAGACTCCAATCCATTATTATTTTGGTGACAGCAGGGAGAGGATAAAAAATAAACGAATATGATTAACCCAGAAGACCTAAGAATAGGAAATTTCGTGAAAGTAAGTAGTGATGAAGTCATAATACCCAAAGGCAAACTATGTGAAGTCGTAGGTATAAACAGTGAAATGGCTTTCTTTTGCAAAAGAGGATTAGCATCTCTACTTCAACTCGACAGAGAAGAAGATGAAACATCTCATAGTACTTGGTGCGATGATATTAGAGGAATCCCTGTCACTTTGGATTTCCTCGAAAAGAACAACTTCAAGGAAACGGAACACCGTGTGGATGAAGGCGGTTTCGAATGGCACACCTACAAAAATAAAGATTGTTGCGTAGAAATCCAACACTACCCTATATCGGACGGGTACTCCGCTTTCTACTGCAGCAAAGAACTATGCAGTATCGCTTACGTTCACGAGCTTCAAAATATCCTCGCATCAATCAAAGAGAATATCAAGATAATGGTTTAACAAAGAGGAGAGAAAATCAATAATTATGGATTTTATAGATTCAGAGCGTAAAGCTCGCAAACCTCACAGATGCTATATGTGCGGTTGCGAAATAGAAGTAGGTCAGAAATATATTCGCCAGTTTACTCCAGAGTATAGGTCAGCAATCTGCATACACAAGGAATGCGTCGAGCTCCTAAGACACGAAGGATTCTACGACGAAGACGACGATGGAACAAGTGATGACTTCTTTTGCGAAGCTATCCTTGACTACGTCAATGAGCATCACGTGTCTTCCGATGGCAAAGAGCTTGATGAAGGCTGGGATGGCGATAATTACCACCAGGTAAAAATGATTTTAAAGGAATTGGAGGATTGAGCAATGAGTATAGAAGAAATCAAAAATTGTGAATGTGTGTCCTTTAGCACTTCAGAACCAATGGACAACATAGATAGCGCAGAATGGTTCAAGGATAATATCCTGCCAGATGATGTTGAAATCACACTTGATGACAACAACTACTTCGAGGTTTGCGTGGAAGGCAAGATTTATTCATGTAACATTTATGGCAACGGAGATTCCTATCATAATGTTGCTGATTTTAATTTATTGGAGGATTAATTATGACAAGAGAAAACGTTAAAAAGAACATGAATATCATCTCTGCCTTTGCGGAAGATAAAGTTATTCAAATTATAAACGAGAAAGGCGAATGGGTTGATTTAACAGAAAGGGACGGTTTGCCAATTGAAACAATTGCAGAAGACCCCAATAGCTTCCGCATCAAGCCAGAACCTAAGTATCGCCCATTCAACGATGTAGAAGAATGTTGGCAAGAAATGCAAAAACATTCACCGTTTGGATGGGTGAGGTTGAAAACTTCTGGAAAATATTTTATTCTCAAAGCTGTAGGTGATTTCTTTGCTACAGTTGGTCTTAATAATAGACCAACTGATTATAATGAATTATTCGAAGGATACACCTTTGCCGACGGAGTTCCGTTTGGTGTAAAAGTGGAGGAATAACTATGGAAGTATTAAAAGACATAAGTCAGTTAACAAAAGGGTGTGGAGTAACATTTGAAGAACTAAAAAGCAAGTAATATGGAAGCAGGACAATTATTAGTACTATTGATAGCATTTTGCACTATAGTATTGCATTTAAAAAATCGTAGAGGAAAGGAATAATTATGGCAACCTATAGGATAGTAGATATGTATCGTGAAAGCAAGGCTGTTAAAGGCATACATTACGACCCTTGTGGTAATCCAATCCGTGCTTATCGTGTAGATAAGAGACATTCATTGTTATTTGGACTTATCCATTATTGGGATTATGGTGCATATAACCTTTGCCCAGAGTATTTGTTTCCTTCGGTTGATAAAGCCGAGGAAGCTATCTTAAAAGCAGAGAATTCTCCCATAAAGAGTAAAAGAGTAGTAATTTTATATAAATAGCTTATGAAAATAGAAAATATCAAGTTCAAGGCAAAGCAACTCAATTCAGGAAAATGGTTTGAGGGTGACTTAGTACGTATTGGAAATAGGGTATGTATAGGAGGAGACCATATAAAAGATGGTATAACTGACGTTGACCCTTATACAGTCTGCCAGTTTACAGGCGCAAGGGATCGTTACGGAACTTCTATCTATGAACACGATTTGCTCAGAAGCGAGAAGACAGACAGCACATATGAAGTAGTTTGGAATCAAGGTATTAGTAGTTTTAGCTTGATAAATACAGAAGTCCCTGTTCTCTATCCAACAAATACTATGGGTAGAATGTTGCATAATAGGCGTTTAAAAGTTATTGGCAATAAATTCGATAAGGAGAAATGGTATGGAAAGACAAATAACAATTAGCATAGAAGAGTATAACAAGCTCATTGATATGCACACAAAAAGAGAGGTACTTCCTGAAAAGATAGAAGTAAAGAAGTTCACATCAAAGTGGTGGAAATGGCTCAAAAGA
>ERZ1034928.47-NODE-47-length-73710-cov-19.898025_pt1 | contig 73710 bp, 88 predicted proteins | sample MGYA00520627_ERZ1034928 | MGnify/ENA primary metagenome ERZ1034928 (study PRJEB33766, sample SAMN09781755) | gut metagenome | biome: gut microbiome | host: Homo sapiens | place: Madagascar | study: EMG produced TPA metagenomics assembly of the PRJNA485056 data set...
GAAAAAGGGCCCTGCGGCCCCTATATAATTTTTTCCCTTTCTACTGTCAAAGTCAAACCGTTTGAATTTATGATATAAAATTCTTTTCTTTTTTCCTCCTTGATGAAATTTATTTTTTCGTTGTCAAAATGTAAATATTGTGTTAAAAACAATACAAGCGTTTTTTCTGTCGTGGGAGAAAATGCAAACGCGCGCGGGTCGATTGTTAGCAATTTCATATCAGAATTATATTCCGCTATCAAATCATTATATGATTGTAGCGTGTAGAATTGATTGCAATCTCCCCAACGCATAACAACACAATTTTTTAGCGTGTTTCCATTCTCATTTTTCAAAAACTCACAGTACATTGTTTCACCCCTCCAAAACAACCGGAACATCAGTTAAAACATAGTCCCACGCCGTTCCATAGTGGCATACGCCCCAAACGAACATATTCAAAGAATCGTTATAAAAAACAATTTCATTTGTATATGTTTGTAAAATGTCCGCGCCCTCATCCGATATAATATAATATTGAAATATCTCCGGCGGGTAGTCTTCTTCTTTGAAACCGTTCACTTGTTCCCAAAAACCTATATTGATAGTATTTTCAATAATATCATTGTTTAGGACTGCGTCAAAGGCTTTCGCAAGCGTTCCATAATCTACATATCCATTTTTCAATCCGTACTCGCTTATTTTATTCCCGTAAAAATAGCTGCTTTTGTGGACGTATTTTTTCATTGTGTTTTACCTTCCTTTTTTTGTTTTAGTTTTTTATATGTTTTACAATTCAAACGCGTAAAAACTCATTGAGATAATATTTTACGCCGTACCGTTTGAAAAACGGGATTCCCTCCGCATTATAAAATATTTTAGTTGTGTATCGTGATTCTTCTTTATCCATGTTATAAAAGCATGAAGTGATTTTTTCTTCTTCTTCATCGAGTGCTAAAATAGCAATGTTGCCAATATTACACAATGTTTTTACTGCAATTGGTTTTTTCATTTTTTTACCCTCCAGCCGTAAACGTCCGCAATATACTTTCCTATTCCTTCGGTATATCGCTGTATGGTTCTTTGCGAGATAGTGCCATTATATAAACCATCTAGTACATTTTCTTTTTGTTCGTCCGTCACTCCTTTTTTCCATGCCCTATATAATAAATAATGTGTGCCGTCGTGATGAGATTGCTTTGATTTTAGATTTCCGTATGAATCAACAAACCACTCCGCATACTCACAATCTTGTGAAAATTGCAAGCAATCAGCAATATTATTGCTATGAAGTTCTTTATATCCACGGTGCCTCCCGTCCCATCGCCCTACATCTGCAAGTATGATTATATCATCATCTAACAATATATCAAGGCGTGCCCGCTCATCTTCAAGAAAATAACAATTCAATTCTTCAATGATATAATGTTTTTCTTCTTTGTTTGTTACATCGGGATAGTATTCTTTTAAATAATCTTTATAATCTTCTTCTTCTGGATCAATGTTATAATTTTGCCAGACAATATATTTTTTCATTTTTTATTCCTCCTCTTTTTTGGGAAACTTTACGTCAAGGTATTCCTTTTGTGTGATTCCCATCTCTTTGCAGTAATTCAATTCTTGTAAGGTCATAAAGTAGTCATTACGTTTTACTCGCTTGTGGTACCGCCGCCGGTTCGGATTATTGTACTTTGTCCATTGTGCCATTGTTTTTTCCTCCTTTTGTTTGTTCCTTTGAACACTCTTTATTATAATGATTATTTTTTTATTGTCAATGCTTTTTTGCAATTTTTTGAAAAATTTTTTACAACCTCTTGTATTATATAATAAAGAATAGAATTATATCATTTATATTTTTTTAATTTCCGTAGCAAAAAACACTTGACTTTTTATTGCTTTACTGTTATAGTGTTTTTGTAAAATTCAATTCCGTTATAAAATCCTAAAGGATATAGGAAAAATGCAGACCTTCAAAAGGTTGTTTTTCCTATATCCTTTTTTTATTGCACTTGTGTATAATTGTATATACATAAAAATGTATAAAATTATATGCATAAAAATGCAAATTATGCAAAATTCCTGCATAAAAAAATGTATATTTTGTGAATATTTTGCATAATTTTTGGGAGGCAAAATAGAGGATGGTAATAGCGAAACAAAAATTTTCCTGGGGCGACGAAGATATGGTAATAGCGAAAATTAAAAATTCCAGGGGGAAATAATAAAATAACTATTGAAAAAATGATATATAATAAAAACAAAAAAGGAAAGAGGTTTTATTTTATGAAAGTTGGTTTTGATTGTAGATTCGTTTATGTCGAGCCTTTGGGCATTCACGGGGCGAATATTTTCCCACACGAAAAAGAAGAAAAAACTTGTTGTTTATGTGGGGAAGATTTTGTGTTATCTCATAACAGTATTGGGTTTACTTATGAAGAATCACCTGTGAGCATATTAAAAATCGCAAAATCCACGAAAGATTATATTTATGTGTGTCCTTTTTGTTATCATTTAAATGATTACATTAATAAATCTATGACTTGGGGCAAAACAGGATTTCATAAATATAAATTATTTCTTCCTAGTTTTCTGTCTTTAATGTTGGCAAGTAATTTAGCCACTGAAGAAAACAATTATAAAACTCTTAACAATACAAATATTCTAAAAGACACAAGACAAACTCTTTGGAAAGAATTTTTGGACATTAAATCTTTGGAGGGAAAACAAAACCCTGAATTAATTAAACGTATTCTCGAGCAAAGGTTTGATGTTTATAGTCATAAAGTTGTTAAGCTTTTAGAAAAACCGCTGACATTCAGTGAGTATTGTAAGATGTTTTTCGACTCATTGTTTTATCAAATGATAGAAGAAAAAGAAGAGGCAAGCAAAGACAATAAAAAGAATCTGAGTCGCAAAGGGGACGAGGTGGTTAATAAACCTGAATTTGGAAATTTCAAATTGATTTCCGAAATTTGAAATTTTAAATTGCAATTAAAAGACCAAAACCTACCCCATGTTTATTTATCCCAGAACCACCCCTATATCTGAAAGGAAGATTATAATGCAAGTTTATCATGGTGGCGAATATCCAATGACAGTTTATGATGTAGTATATAAAGATGATTTGATTTATTTTCTTATGTATCTAGGAGGTAAATGGACATTAATTGATGCTAGAGAATGTACCGTAGAACCAGTTTGGATGCCTAGTTATGAAGAAGAAATGGGATTTAATGCTGATGACTATGATGATGAAGAGAATTGATAGTGGATTGGTGATTTATTATGGAAAGATATAATGAAGAAGATTTAGAAAATTTTGAACGTGATTGTTTAGATCATATTATTTGCCCAAGCGGAGATTACACAGAGATTAAAAATTTCCCCAACAACTGTGTATTTGAATCTAGCTGTCTGTTTGGCAATTGGAGCAACTTCGGTAATAATTGTACATTTGGCAATTATTGCAGTTTTGGCAAGAGTTGTTATTTTGGAAATCATTGTTTGTTTGGTGAAGCATGCATATTTAATAAAAAATGTTTTTTTGATTCTTTCAACAAATTTGACAAGTTTTGTTTATTTCGAGTAGGGTGCTTATTTAATTATGGTTGTGAATTTGGTAGTAATAATAAATTTGTTGAAGGATGTGTATTTGGTGCTGGATGCAGATTTGGAAGAGACGTTGTTTTTAAAAAGAGATACAGTCATGAGGACTTGTAAAGAAACACAGTGAAAAAGATTCAAAAAATAAGGAGATATAATGATAATGAAAAAATACACAGAAAAAGACTTTGAAACATTCAAACGAGACGAACAAGGATGGCTAATCTGCCCTAGTGGGGATTATACAGAGATTAAAAAGTTCCCAAAGAGGTGTAAATTTAGTGGTGAAAGCATATTCAGCAATTGGAGCAGATTCAGCGAGGAATGTAGATTTGTCAGCTGGTGTATCTTTGGATACAGGTGCAGTTTTGGTAAGAAATGCAGATTTGATAACAGATGTAAATTTGGTTTTTGTGGTAGATTCAGTGAGAGATGCAGCTTCGGCGAGACGTGTGCATTTGGAGAGAATTGTTGCTTTGGAGCTTGTTGTGAATTTGGAAACAGTAATATATTTCATGAAGCATGTATTTTTGACCTAGGTTGCATATTTGGAAAATATTGTTTGTTTTATAAAAAATGTAACTTTAATTCTTACTCGAAATTAGGAGACGGTTGCGTTGTTAAAGAAGAATGTAGGTTTGGAAGAGATTCTTCTTTTGGGCGGGGTATTATTTTTGGACATAATTGTAAATTTGGTCTTAATGGTTTTTTTGATAAGTATTGCATTTGGGGTAAAAATTGTCTTTTCAATTGGGACACCCTATCAAAAACTAAATAAATCACAGAGGGAGAAACAAATGAATAAAGAATTACAAAGCGCCTTTAACTATATTGTAAAATATGGATTTTGCAATGATTGTCCTTGTTATCTAGATTCTAAAGAATGTAAAGAAACAATGTGTTACAAAGACGTGAATCTAATTCGAGACGCTTTAGAAGTGTTTTCAGAAATGGAGGAAGAAAAATGAAAGAATGTAGAGATTGTGAATACTTTGAGGGATATGACTATTCAGATGGTACACCATATTGTGAGTATGAAAAGGGATATGAAAACTGTCCGTACAATGATGAGACAGAAATTAAAAACAATGGTATTAAAATAGAAGTCGATGCAGGATTTATGCACGATTACATTTATCACACTTTAAAGAACACAATGGAAAAAGAAGTCAGGTACATGGCACAAGAAGAAATAAAATCTGTTATTACTGACAACTTAAAAGATGAAATTTTAGAGGAGATGAAAAGACAAATTAAGGACGTTGTCTCTAATTCAATATCTGATTTTATGGCAAAAGAAATAACAATTGGTGGTGGATGGAATAAACCTGATAGAAAGGTGACAAGAGAAGAATACTTGTCTGAGACAATAGAAAACGAGTTAAAAGATAGGTTTAAATCTGATGTTTTAAGAAATTCTATCATAAATGAAATTGCAAGGAGTATAGATAATTATAATAGAAAACTTCGTGATGAGATAAACAAAGGTGTTAAAAATTATTTTGATGTAGCAACAAGACAAACTTTGACAGAGAATGTTGTTTCTATGCTTATGACAAATGACACATATCAGAAACTTTCAAACAGCATGAAAACTTTCTTACCATAATTCATTTCAGGAGATAAGTAAACAGATGAAAAAATTCAAACAAATTCTTAAAACAATATTACTTTGGATAGAATCAAGTTTATGTGTTGCATTTTTGTTGATTTTGTCTATAATAGGAATGAGTTGGTTGTTAAAGTTGTGGGGTGTCGTGTAAATGAGAGCAAAGAAATGGGTTTATATCTGTGACCACTGTGGGAAAGCAGAATTAGAAGAGAAATATTGTTATTATTGGGATACTTTTGAGACTGTACCAAAAGGTTGGCACAAATTAGGCAAAGAAGATTTGTGTCCAGAGTGTTATGAAATATATTTGAAATTTAAAAATGAAGTGAAAAATAAAAAAGAAGATAATCTTACAAAAAATTACACTTTTAGAAAAAACTAGCTGCGTTCAAATTAGTAAATTTTGTGAAATTGATAAATTAAGGAGGTAAAACTATTGATTAAGATTGAAAATATTGATGTGTTTGGTTGGGAAGCAGCTATTCGTGGAATGCGTAATCCGATGAACTCTTGGGAGAAGAGCGATAGCTGGAAGTTTACGCATATGGACGCCTTTACTCAAGAACATCTTGGAGCAGGATTTCATATTGGTGAAAATGACCTTAAACTCATGAACTCTCTCTCCAAAGCTGGTAGCGACCATGCTAAGTTTTTGCGTATGATTAACGTAACGTGTGATATTACAGCACCGAGATTTTGGTGGGAACAATTTTCAACATATCGCGTTGGAGTGGTACAAAACAGTACATCTACTATGCACAGGCTGACACACAAAGTTTTTGAGGTAAGTGATTTTAGTTGTGAACATTTGAGAGGGTATTCTCCAACACATAAAACTTTCATCCCTCCATTGAGAGAAGATGAAGAAGTGTGGCGAGTTTTTAACAATACTAATTATGAAGTTAGCAGCGAGGGTAGAGTTAAAGTTAAATATAATCAACATCATTTTGAAGATGGTAAACGAGGTTATTACGAACGAGAAATTGTAGGTTCCATACATAAAGATGGATATTTATTTGTAACAATTAAGGGAAAACAATATCCAAAACATAGACTAGTTGCTGAATTATTTATTAATAATCCATACAATAAACCGTTTGTTAATCATATTGATGGTAATAAACAAAATAATCGTGTTGAAAATTTGGAATGGTGTACACAAAAAGAAAATATTAAGCATTCTTATAAAACTGGTCTACAAGGAAAACCTGTTAAATCTCACCCCAGTAAATTACTTCATTTAATTCCAGAAGCAAAAAAAATGTATTTAGAAGGATTGAGCAAAAGAAAAATAGCAAGTGAACTTGGTGTTTCTCCTCCTAGTGTAAGTTATCTATTAGAATATGAAGAACCTAAAAATGAATTTAATGAATTATTAAAGACAATAGATAGGCTAAATATATTGAGAGAAGAGTATTTGGATACGAAAGATAAAGTAGTATGGAGGAATATGATTGAACTGCTCCCGCAATCCTACAACCAAAAACGTACAGTTCAACTTAACTACCAAGTTCTGAAATCTATGTATTTTGCGAGACGAAATCATAAACTTGAAGAGTGGCATACATTCTGTGATTGGATTGAGAGTCTGCCATATTCAGAGCTGATTATCGAATGCGGCAGAGATAAATAATACCTGATATTTTAAGCTAATAAAAGGAGAAGAATTATGATTAAATTTAATATTTCTATCTATTGCCAGGACTGTCCGGATTTTGAGCCTCAGATAACCCAAAGACCAGAGCATATTAAATCAAATTATGGTGACTCATATTTTTATGGTGATACGCTTGTTGAATGCAAATATCGGAATCACTGTGAAACTATTTACAATTATTTGAAAAAGGAGAAAAATAATGGATTTGAAGATTCAAAAAGAGAGTAGAGGAAAAGAGATTCTTAATAAAGCCTATCAGAGGGGATGGCTCGGCGGTTTTGACTTCTCTTTACTTATCCAGGATATGACTATCTCTGAAAATGGGTATGTTATTGATACAGGTAATTGGGAAAATGTCAATGCCGAAGTTGCCCTACAATTAGCAAAACGGATAAAGAAGCATCCGATTATTTGGAAGATTTTCTTTATGGTTGCATGAAAGGAGATTAAATATGATTATTGTTATTCTTGCCATAAGTATTCTAATGGCTGTTTGGGGAATTAAGCTCGAACTCGATAAACCGATTGTTGGCGTTGCGTTTCAAATCATTGGTGCTGTTGTCAGCTTAGCCTCAATTATAGTTGTCGTTTTGTTGCTTGGATGTGTAGTTGCCCGAATTGGCATTGATAAAAAAATTGCCATGCGTGAGCAGCAAAATAATAAGCGTTCAAACCATATTGTTTATCTTAAAGGAGTTGGACACACAATCAGTGAATGGGCCGAAATACTTGGTATAGGCAAAACGACAATAAGGATGAGACTTAAATCTGGATGGTCAGATGAAGATGCGCTTACCGTCCCGATAAGAAAAAGAACAAGAGGATATAGGCCGTCAGTTTTATGCGGAGAGAAGATAGATTAGGAGGATTAAAACAATGCTTGAGCTTAATATTGATAAAGAAGATGCAAAAATTCTAGCAGAATTTATTGAGATATATTTTTTTCAAAACATTCGTGATAATGAAGATATGGATAATATAGAATACATTAGAAGTCTTTTAAAATGCTTAGATGAACTTGAAAGGGTGAGCAAATAAAGGGAAAATAGAATTTATGTCGAATATATAAATATAGATGTTACATTTTTGTAATATCTAGTTCACTCGCTAATATTTTTCATGAAGTCTATAATAAATAGACTTCATGATTTTGTTAAAAAACATATTGCAAAAGGTGGTGGTATATGCTATACTAATAGCGAAAGGAAGGGAATAAAAATGGAAAACATGGAGTTATTTTTGAAGAATTTACAGGGTGAAGGAAAATCTAAAAACACAATTGTAAATTATCAAAAAGATGTTCGAGATATGTTGTCTTTTGTAAATAAGAATGAGGACGTAATCACTGTAGAAGATTTGGTGGTTTGGAAAGCAAGTTTAGACACTTATGCTTCGGCCTCTGTTTATAGAAAAATTAGTGCTGTAAAAAGCTACTTTGGTTTTTTGAATGGGATTAATCGAATTAAAAATAATCCAGCAAAGAACCTAAAAAATGTAAAGGTTAAAAATAAAGAAAAACCTTATATTCCCATGGAAGAAGCAGTAGACTTGATTAAATATGGGAAAAATGCAAGAGATAAAGCTATTGTTGCAATGTATTTGAGTACAGGATTGCGGGTTTCCGAACTAATTAGAATCACTTTGGAACAATATGAAAACGATGATATTTATATTGAGACAAAAGGTGGAAGCTTTAGGCGAGTTTATTTAAACCAATCTTGTAGAGAATATGTTGACAAATATCTTGAAACTAGGAAGAACGGCGCAGAGAACTTGTTTGTTTCTAATCAAGGAACTCCAATGCGCCCAGAGTGTATAAATAGAACATTGAAGAATATTGCGAAAAGAGCAGGAATTACCAAAAATATCAGTAACCATAGCTTGCGTTATACCTTTGTAAGTGATGTATGTGATAATTATGGTATTAGAGTGGCACAAGAAACAATTGGTCATAAGTCTATCAAAACAACTGAAAGATATTCCAAAGTGAAAGAAGAAAAAATAAAAGATGTAATGTTGTCTATTGCATTTTAATAAGGAGTTATTAAATGAAAAAAATATTTAAATTATTTATAGAAAAGAAGGTGCTTCATTGCATATTTTTATGTAGTGTTATGGGAATGACATTGGTGGATACAACGGGAATGAGTGCCCAAGATGTCGCGATGGCTAGCACTGAGCCGACTATTGTTGCTACAGCCTCCCCGACTATTGAATTAACGCCTATACCAACTCAAAAAACTACTCCCGAACCAACAAAAAAACCAATTAAGAAAACAGCAAAGCCTACTAAAAAACCTAAAAAAACGCACAAAAACAAAACAACTCAAAAGCCCAAAGAAGAAACAACTCAACAACTTAAAAAAGAAACAGCACATCATGGAAAAGGAAAATATTCTGGAATTAAAGTGAGCAACGCTGATAGAAAATTATTAGCTCAACTTGTAAAGAGAGAAGCAGGAGGCGAAAGCTTTAAAGGACAGAAAGCTGTCGTAGAGGTTGTTTTGAATCGTGTTCTTGATGGTCGTTTTCCCAATACAATTAGAGGGGTTGTGTTTCAAAAAGGACAATTCTCTACTGCGTCTAAACTATCAAAAACCACTCCAACACAAACCAATTATGACGCTGTAGATTATGTGTTAGAACATGGCGCAACTGTTCTCCATGGCAATTATGTATATTTCTCTGCTGGGAAATGTCATGGCTCTGGCAGAATTAAAATTGGAAATCAATGGTTTGGAAAAGGAAAATAATTTAAAAAATTTTATAAAAACAGTTGACAGATATAATTCCTTGTGTTAGTATTATGACACAAGGAATTATTTTGATTGGGAGGCGAAACAAGGAACAAATGGAAGAAAACGGAAAAAGACCAGAACAAATCATTGTGGACTATGTAGAAGAAAAGATGAAAGAAGTTCATCTTAAATCTTTTACGGATGGATTCTACGGCTGCCTTAATGCTGTTATTCGACAATTCAATGAAGGGAGAACTAAAAACGAAATTTTAAATTGGTGTAAAAGTGTAAGAGATAACAGACAAATTATTATTCCAGAAAAACAAGATTAAAAAAATTATTTAAATTAAGGAGAAATTTATTATGAAAGAAGTATTACAGACAAGAAGTTATGGTATGGTTACAGGAGTTCTTTCTGAAAAAGACATTGAAGTAAAACAGCTTTCTGATGGTCGGGAAAAAATTCAAGGCGCAATTACAATTGAAAATAAACAAGGTGTCTATAGAATTGGTGTGAATAATATTTTCCATTATAGCAAGGGAGCTGAAGAAGTAGAAGAAAATGAAACCAGAGGTTGGAAAAACTGGATTGGTTTTATGAGTAGTGGTATTGATAAAAAAGAAGCTGCTAAAAATGGTGTAACTCCCTCTTATGTAAATTGCACTATTTCATTGAACACCTATGAACGAGCCAATAGAAACGGTAATGGAGTTGCCTCTTATACCAATTTGTCTGGTAATTTTATTACAGTTGTAGATGAAAGCTCTGTTGGTGAAGGTGTGGCAGAATTTTCTATGGATTGTATTATTAAAAGCATTAAATCTGAAACAGACAACAATGGTGAAACAGGTCGTGCTTTAGTAGATGTTTATACCGTAGACTATTTCAAAAATATGCACGTTGTTCATATTGTAGTTCCTGAAGAATATTATGACGCAATTATGCAGGGCTATGTAGATGAAGTTTCTGGTGAATATGTAGATAAATTAGAGGTGGGAGATACAATCACTCTTTATTGTGAAGTGGCTAATGTAGGTGGCTCTACTCAACCTGTTCATAGCGGGTTCGGACGTAAAGTAACAACTCGCCAAGGTTTTACAAGACAAGAGTTTCAATTAGTGGGCGCGGATATTCCTAAAAATAAGAGTGGAAATCCCATGGAACTAGAAGCAGCTTTTGATGAAGAAACAATTAAACAACTGGAAAAAGAAATGAATATTCGCTTGGAAGAAATTCAATCTAATAGCATTACTAATTCTACTCCTGCTCAAAGTTCTCAGCCCAAGTTTGGAAACAAATCTTCTATTAAAGAACGTATGGCTAGCATGAGTCTTGATGATATGCCGTTTTAATAAAGAGGAGGAATAAAATATGGCTACTAAAATTGATATTTTTGCTAAACAAGATACTAACATGGTCATGGATTTATCTGGACAGAAAATTATGATTTATGGTCCCAATGACACAGGGAAAACCAAACAGTCATGTAGATTTCCTAAACCTCTTTTGTTAATGGCTGAAAACGGTGGTAATGCTGTTAATTGTCCAAAATTTGCCATTCGTGATTGGAATACTTTTGTGACAATCAATAATCAGCTTGTTAATATGTATGATAAAGCGCATGAACTTTATAACACTATTATTATTGATACGGCAGAAGAGCTAGTAAACATTTGCGAAGCTCAAGTGTGTAAGATGTATGGGGTTAATGATATTGGATTGGTTCAAGACCCATCTGATAAAAACAATCGCAACCCCAATGGTTATCTTTTAGCGAGAAAAATGTTTAGAAATCAAATCAATATGTTGACTTCTTATGGGTATACTGTTGTTTTCATTTCACATGAAGAGGAAGTAGAAAAGAAAGAAGAAATTATTGATAAAGATGGTAAAACTAAAGTAGTTACCAAAACATTTACAGTACCTTTTGGGACAGAAAAAGAAAAAGGTTCTACACGCTTTTTAAGAAATTTGTGTGACTTTGTTATTTATACTCGCCCTAACGGTATTGACCAAAATGGAGACGCTATCCCCTCTTCTGCTATTTGTAAACAAACTCAGACAATTTTTGCTCGAAGCCGATATAATATGCCTGTTGTGGTAGATGTGTTTACAGCGGAGAATATGCAGAAAACTATGTTGGAAGCAATTAAAAGTAGTGCCGAAGAATCTAATAGTGTTCTAGTGCCTTTTGAGAAAAAAGAAGATAAGTTCTCATTAGAAGATTATTTTGAAATTATTCCAAAGGTAATGCAAAAAGTGTTCGCTGTTGCACCTGAAACTGTGCAACTGATTGTAGAAGAAGAATTGGGGTATGATGATGAAGGAAAAGTAAGGAAAGTATCTTCTGCTAAAGAAAACGATATTCCCAAACTTGCCAATATTTATACCAAACTAACTAATTTAGCAACCGAATACGAAATTTCTTTTTAAGGAAACGATTTAGAGAGTGGAAAATTTTCTACTCTCTTTATTTTTTTATTGACAAATTCAATTTAATCCTCTATAATAAGTGTACAAAGAAAAGACAAGGAGTATATTTATGGCTAAACCTACATATGTTAAATGTCGTTTTTGTAAAAAAGAAATAGAAAGGGATAAAGCTTTTAATCCAAAAGAACGTCAATATTTTTGTGATGAAAATTGTTATAACAAACTTCAAAAGAAACAAAATCCTGAACCACCTAAAAGCGAATTTAGGCAACTAACAGATTTTATTGATGAAATTTATGAAAAAGATTGTAACTGGGCTTGGATTACTAAACAAATTAAACACTATAAAGAGGAATACGGTTGGTCAGACAAAGAATTGTTACTAACCTTGCGCTATTATGTGTTAATTTTAGAGAAACCTTATGATGTAACACTAGGTTTGGGGCAAGTGTTTCCACGTTATTATAAAGAAGCTATGGAATATACTAATGAATGTTTCCATAATAAAGAGAAATATCAAGACATGGAATTTAAAGAAGAGGTGGTTTATGTGCCCAACACTTCTAAAAGCTATTATCATCGACTGAAAGGTAAGGACAATGATTTATTCATTTAATGACGCTTATATGACATTAGGTTGTTTGCTGAATAACACCGACTTGTTGTTGAACAAAAAATTCCCAATTAATAAAGATGATTTTCTGCCGTGTTCTTTCCATATGATTCTATTTTCCGCTATTGCTCATTTAGCAGCAGAAGGGGCTATGGAAGTAGATGAAATCATGGTAGACAATTTTTGTAAACACTATAAAGCCCAATATGAAATTTTGGAAGATAATAATTTTTTAGAGTTTATTCCCACTGTAAAAGATTTAGTTAATCCAGATAATTATGAGGTTTATTATAACAATGTCCGCAAATTAAGCCTCCTTCGTCAATATGAAGAAATGGGTGTTGATATTTCCGAAATTTATGAAGAAAATGAAAACGGGGAAATCAATTTTGAAAAATTAAATCAATATTCTATTAAATACATACTTAACTTCTATGAAAGTAAATACAATCAATTAAGAAAGAAGTTCGACAGTAGAAATGTTCGCGCTGAAATGTGGGCAGGTGAGGGTTTTGAAAAAGTATTGGATGAGTTTCAGTTAGAACCTTCTTTTGGCGCTGTTCTTAATTCACCTTATTTAACATCTATCTATAGAGGATGGCAAAGAGGACATTTGTTATTGCGTTCTGCACCCTCTGGTTTTGGTAAAACATCAGCTGCTATTGGCGATTTGTGTTCTGTTTCTGTAACACATTTGTGGGATAAAGAAAAACAAGAATTCGTAGAGAACCCTAACTATCAAGGAAATGGGTTCTATATTCATACTGAAATGGAACAAGAAAGAGAATTACAACCCAGATTTGCGGCATATGTGGCAGATGTGCCCACTCATAAAATATTGGATGGTAAGTTTACACCCGAAGAAAAGGACAGATTAATTAAAGCGGGACAAATCTTAAGAGAGTCCAACATTCGTTTAATTGACATGCCAGATTTTACTTTAACCAATTTACGCAGAGTAATTAAAGAGTGTTCTATTATTCATCAATGCAAATATGGTGTATTTGATTATATTTGGGACAATGGAATTGTAGGCAAAGATTATAAAGAAAGAATTGGCACTTCTTTGAGACAGGACATGCTATTATTAGCTATTTCTAATGAGTTGAAAATGTGCGCGGAAGATTATAGTTTAGGTTTGTTATCAATGACGCAGTTAAACGGCAATGAAAAAACAAATGATTTAATCGATGAAAATTGTTTATTCGGCAGCAAACAATTAAAAACTAAGCTAGATAACGGTTGTATTGTTTTAAAACCTAGAAAAAAGGAACTATCATTGGCGCAAACTATTATTAACCGCAAAAGACTAGAAGAGAAAACTGAGCCAAACATTATTACCCATGTTTATAAAGCGAGATATTCTCAATATGGACAAAATGTTAAAGTGTGGCAAAGCTTTGACTTTAACACAGGACGTGTTAAAGATTTGTTTTGCACCGATGAAAAAAACAATTATTTAGATTCTATTCCAAAAACTTTTGTGAAAGGATGATGTTGTAAGATGAAGTGTATGGGGAGCAAAACAAGATTGGCGAAAAGTTTAGTGCCGATTATACAAAGATATGTTGATGAGAGTGAATTTAATACATAATATGCCAATCATTTTGATTATGATAAATTTTATGATTGGTGTAGAAAACAAAAGAATAATGGAAATATTGTTTTGTGTAGTGAATATGAAATGCCCTTAGATTTTGAGTGCATATGGGGGAAATCATATAGTGTAAATTTTGATAGTAACAGACGCACTAAACAAGAAAGAATAGAAAAATTATTTATTTTACCTTGAGTTTTATAACACAAATTGATATAATATAAGGAAGAGGGTGAACAATAGATGAAACAAATCAATCTTAAAGAAATAAAAAACAAGATGAATAGTAAAAATATTCATACATTAATAACATCTTTAGGTGGATATGTTTATGAAGAAAATGATAAACATATCATTTGTTCATCTATTTGTCACAACTCGTCTAGTCATAAATTATATTGGTATAAAGACAGTAAACAATTTTTTTGTTTTTCACAATGTAGCAGAGCTTATAGTGTTTTTGATTTAGTAATTAAAGTAAAGAATATTTCTTTTGTAGAATCTATAAAATATATTTGCACTGTTTGCAATATTCCAATTCAAGATGTAGAAAGGTATCAAGAAAAAAAGAAACAGGATAACTGGGAAGATAATCTTTCTAAATATATTAAAATAAAAAGAAAAGAAGGTTTGTATAAAACTTATGATAAATCCATTCTAAATTTTTTTGATAAAAGCTATCATAAGTCTTGGATTAAAGATGGTATTTCTATAGAAACAATGCAGAAATATCATATTGGTTTTTATCCTTATAAACAAATGATAACTATTCCTGTTTTTGATAAAGAGGGCAATTTAATGGGAATACATGGACGCAATTTAAACCCAGAACTCATAGAACTGGGATATAAATATATGCCTGTTAAAATGTTAGATGGAACCGAATATAAGTTTTCAACAAGTCAAGTTTTATATGGATTGAATATGAATCAATATAATATAGAAAATACAAAAGAAGTTAATATTTTTGAGGCCCCAAAATCAGTTCTTCAAATGGAAACTATGTTATCTTGTAATAATAGTGTTGGATTATTTGGAACAAACATAAGCAAAAGTAAAAGAAATTTGTTGTTAAATTTAGGAATTGATACTGTCAACATTTGTCTTGATAAACAGTATCATCATTATTTCGATGATGTTGCCAACGATGAAGAAAAACAAGAATATTTAAGATGGGAAAGAATTGTAAGTAAAATTGCTCAACAATTCAAAGGATTTTGTCAGGTATATGTGGTTTATGATAGAGGGAATTTGTTGAATTATAAAGACAGTCCTTCAGACAAAGGTATAAATACATGGAAAATATTATATAAAAATAGAGAAAATATTTTTTGAGGAGGTTATAATGAAAAATAAAATTTATATTTTGCAAGACTGTGATGCAGATGGTTTAGTGTCAAGTGTTCTAGCTTATAAATATTTGGTTCATCTTAACGTACCAAAAGACAATATTGTTGTTTTATATCATGAACATAAGAGACATGGATTAAATGATGATATTATGGAGCAAATTAAAGATGATTGCGCTCTTTTATGGATACCTGACGCAAACGCAAGTAAATCTAAATATGTTGAGAAATTAAATTGCAAAATTATTCAAACAGACCATCATGGTGTTTTACCTTTAGATGGGGTTGTTTCAATTAATAATCAATACAGCCCTAAAATTCAAAACAAACATTTAAGTGGGACAGGAGTAACATATAAATTTATTATGTATTGTTGCCAGAAACGAAACGATAAATTTTATGAAGAATTAAGAGATTTAGTAGCATTAAGTAATATTGCTGATGTTATGGATATTAGAAATATTGAAAATAGATTATATAATTATGTAGGATTGTCTAAAATTAACAATCCCTTTTTGCTATACTTAATTAATAATTTAGCAAAAGGAACTGCAACGCCTACTAGTTTTGCTTGGGATATTATCCCAAAGCTAAATGCCACGATTCGTTCTTCTAATATGGCACTTAAAGAAGATATTTTTAATTGTTTTGTCGGAAACCAAGATAATTATGAAGAAGTTACACAAAAAATAAAAAAAGAACGGAATAATCAAAACAAAACGGTGCAAAAATTATTAAAAGATTGTACTATAGAAGAATATAATAAAGTAGTTGTTGGGAAACTAGAAGAAAGCAGTGCCTATACGGGACTGATTGCTAATAAAATTATGAGCAAATATAATAAGCCCACACTTTGTGTTTATGAAGACGAAAAGGGTTTTATGGGGTCGTGTCGCTCTCCTGTTGACATGAAAAAACAATACAACAATAGTAATTTATTATATTTTGCTGAAGGTCATCCAGCCAGTTTTGGTATTTCAATTCCTAAAGATAATTTTGATGATTTTTTAAATTATATAGAGAGCAGTGTTGCTATTGAAGAACCTTGTTTAGAAATATGTAGTAGATATACAAAAAATAACATTCCTAGCCGTTTATTTGGTTACTGGGACAAATACTCTACCCTATGGGGAAACGGCTTAAATAACCCTGTTTTTTATATAGTAGATATACAAATTTCAAGTAAAAGCATACAAGTTTTGGGGCGAAACCAAACAACGCTGAAATTTGAGATAAATAATGTAGAATATATTATATTTTTTGCCACAAAAGAATTGAAAAAAGAACTTCATGTGGGAGAAAATGTGCCTCTTAATATTTCAGTTATTGGTAAATTAGGAATAAATGAGTGGAACGGAAATAAGAAAAAACAAGTTATTATTGACAAAATCGAAGTCGAGGTATATAATAAAGAAAAAACTTGGGAAGATTTATTTTAAGGGGGTTAAAATGGCACGGAAAACAAAAACTTACTATAATTATACAAAATTAAACTTATGGCATTATGAATTATTGCCGTATTTACCGAAACACTATTTTCATCAAACGGCTCTTGTTATTCGCAATGCAATGGACGGCTTGAAGAAAAGAGCAAAAGAACAAAAAGGAGAATTAACTCATGGTGTTTTATCAGAATATGATGATTTAGATTTCATACTTTATGTGAAGAAATATGTGGTTGCATATAAAGCCAGAAGTCGTTATTATAGCAGATGGACTCAACAACTGTTATTAGATATTAGCGATTTTGATATGATTTTCTGGCCTGATGATGCTAAGATTTTTGCTAATTGGCACACAAAAGAATATCTTAGAGTTTGCATGGCTAAATTATACGAAAAATATGTGTGGCCTCTTGGTGTTTCTAAAGTGTCCGATGAAGAATGGAAAACTTTAACAGAGGGTTATTATAAAATAACAGGAGAAAAATATAAGCTCTAAAGGGGTGATGAAATGTATTTTAACAATCACGTTCACGATGAATACAGTAATGCTGCTTTAGGTTTTCCCGATGTAGTCAATAAAGTGGAAGATGTAATTCAAAAAGCTTATGACTTGGGATTAAGCGGTATTGCTATTACAAATCATGAATGTGTTTCTTCTCATATTAAAGCATTGCAATATTATGAGAAAATAGAAAAAGACAGGCCTTTCAAAATTGCTTTGGGGAATGAAATTTATTTAATGGATGAAAGTGAGGACGAAGAAAACAGAACAGAAAAGAGAACAGTTTATCCTTATTATCATTTTATTTTAACAGCTTTAGACACCTTGGGCCACAAACAAATTAGAGAACTTTCAACAAGAGCTTGGAAAAGAGCCTATTTCTCCAGGGGTTTAATGAGGACACCCACTTATTACAGCGATGTAGAAGAAGTCATTGGACAAGAAAGAGGCCATGTTATCGCCTCAACCGCTTGTCTTGGGAGCTTTTTAGATAAGATGATTTTACAATGGAAAAGTGGGGATAATACAGCAAAATTAGCTATTCATAGCTTCATAACGTGGTGCATTGATACCTTTGGGAAAGATAATTTTTTCTTAGAAATTCAACCGTGTTATGAAGATAATGTAGAACAAATGACAGTTAATGCTGCAATGAAAGAGTTGTCTAAAGCATATAAACTAGGAATCATTCCTACTACAGACGCTCATTATTTAACAAAAGATATGGCTTTTGTGCATAAAATCTATCTAAATTCTAAAGAGGGTGAGCGAGAAGTAGATAAATTTTATGCTACAACTTATCTGATGGACGAGGAAGAATTGAGAATGTTTCTCAAATTACAATTTTCATCTGAAGAAATAGATGAAATGTACAAGAATACGTTGTTAATTTGGGATAGAATTACGGAATATGATTTACAACATAATCCTATTATTCCTCAAATTCCCGAAGAGAAGTTACTTCAATTTAAAATCAGACATTTGTTTAAGGAATGGTATTCTAAATATCCTAATTTTGCTTTTTATAGTAACAACGAGAGAACATTACATGAACAATATTTCTTTTATCAAATTGAAAAAGGATTTGAAAAGAAAGTTTACAATAGTGTTAAACCTAAGAATATAGAACAATATATAGCAAGATTAGATGAAGAATTTGAACAATTCCGTTTAATAAGTGAAGCATTGGGTACGTCTATTCCTTGTTATTTTAGCTCTATGTCTCAAATAATAGATATAATATGGGACATTGGTAGTTTAGTTATGCCAGGAAGAGGCAGCGCGGGTGCATGTCTTTCTTGTTATTTATTAGATATTACACAAATAGACCCTGTTCCCTTTGGTGATTATATGCCGTTTTGGCGATTCCTTAAATAATTTTTTATCCTAAATCTCAAATCTTTATTATGTTTATTAGAAAAGAGGTGATATATAATGAAAAAATCAAAACAAAGTAAATATGAAAGGTACTTTGAAGAAATAGAAAGATTATATGTACAGGAGGGCTTAAGCCAAAGACAAATTGGTGAGCAGTTGGGCATTGGAAAAGAAGCTGTACATCATGTATTCAGACATTATTTAACGCATGTTAATACCAACAGAACATTATATGACTATTCAGACTTATATCGTAAATATAAATTAAATTTGCATTATTTTGATATAATAGATACATCGGATAAAGCGTATTTTCTTGGTCTTATTTATGCAGATGGCTATATTCCAAACAATGGTTTATATATCACTTTAGAACCAAACGATAAATATATTCTTGAGAGTTTTTGTAAGTATATAAAATTAGACACTTCGGCTATTAAAGATGTGCTTATAAAAAATACTTACGGATTAAGTAAAATTTATCCCAGGCTTTTTATTTGTTCTAAATATATCGCAGAAAAACTACATAAAATTGGAGCAATACAAGCTAAAAGCTTGGTGCTACAACCGCCTATTGGCGTACCAGAAAAATTAAAACCTGATTTTATTCGAGGATTTTTTGATGGAAACGGCAGTATTTTTTACGACAAATCTACAGGACATTATAAAATACAATTTTCAACAACTTATGCTATGTGTGAGTGGCTGGAAGAATATTTTAATTTTGGAACAAAAATTTTGTTCCAAAAGAAAATATGTCGATACGGTTGTAGTGGTAACAATAAAGTGGTTTCAGCATTAAATAAATTGTATAACAATTCTATACAAGGTTTAAGATTAGAAAGAAAATATCAAAAATATCTTGATTGCTTAAAAAAGAAGGAATATCAAGACAAACACAGAAAAGAGACATGGATAAAAAATTTAGGGCCTTATATTAGGAATAATATAAGTGGAGACTGTGAACTATCTAACCAATAGGTGTGAGAATGTAATTTTTGCTAACGAGGAAAGTCTAAGGATGAAAATCTATGATAATCTCGTGCCAAGCCCTTTGTCAAGGGAAGGTGTAACGACTAAGTAAGCTGAATGTGGTTACAGCTTTAGCGCAGTCTGCCCCAACTGAAATAAGTGGGTAAAGAAATAGTCTATCCCATTATGGAAACATAATGGTAGAGAGAAATGTCCAACGCGGCGTAGAGCTTCCAGATATTGACACAGATTCAGAATCATCAAAAAAGAATGAAATTGTTCAGGGTGTTGTAGATTTCTTTGGCGAAGATAGAGTATTAAGTATTGCAACGTTTTCAGCTTTAACAAGTAAAACAGCAATAGAAAAAAGTTGCAAAGGCTTGGGAATTAACAATGACACGGCTAATTATATTAAAGCCATGATACCCATTGAGCGTGATTTTACTTGGAGCCTAAAAGATTGTTTTGAGGGTGATTTAGAAAAGCAAAGAAAACCAATTCAAACATTTATTAATGAAGTCAACAAATATCCTAAGCTAAAAGAATGTGCTTTAGCTCTGGAAGGATTGATAACAGGAAGAAGCACTCATGCAGCGGGCATCTTAATCGGAAATGAACCATATACTAATTTTATAGCTGCAATGCGCTCTCCCAAAGGCGATTTATGTTCATGTTATGACTTAATGGACTGTGAATATTGTGGTGAAATTAAGTTTGATTTATTAAAAACCAACGCCACAGATAAAATTCACACAACGTTAGATTTGTTGCTTAGAGATAATTTAATTGAATGGCAAGGAAGTTTGAAAAAAACTTATGAAAAATATATTCATCCTGACGTATTAGATTATAAGAACCCTGAAATGTGGGATATAATTAGAAACATATATAGTGTTTTTCAGTTTGATACAAATGTAAGTGTCCGAGCTTTAAATGCTACTCATCCAAAAAGTGTTATGGATTTATCCGCGACAAACAATCTATTAAGGCTTATGTCTCAACCAGGGCAAGAATCTCCTTTAGATAAATACGCTCGTTTCAAGAATAATATCAATGAATGGTATAATGAAATGAATAGTTATGGGCTTTCTAAAGAAGAGCAAGAATGTTTAAAAGAATATTTAATTGATTCTTATGGACTAGCAGACAGTCAAGAAAAAGTAATGCGTCTAAGCATGGATAAAAGAATAAGTGGTTATACATTAAAAGAGGCAAACAAGCTTCGTAAAAGTATTGCAAAAAAATCACAGAAATTACAAGAAGAAGCTAAACAACAATTCTTTGAATATGGAGAGAGATTAGGCACCAGAAAAGAATTTTTAAATTATGTATGGAATGTTATCTTTGGTGCGTCCTTTGGCTATGTAGAAATGGTCATGATTTGTGAACCTTACCAGGGGTGTGCTGTTGCTTAACAGTGCTAACGGTATCAGTTGAATAAGACTGTTGTTCAAGAGTTACAACTAGATAACAACGTTAAAAAAGACGAAGTAGCTGACTAAGAAAATCTAAGGTCTATGTAGAATAGATAGCTGACAATACCGTGCGGTTTCTTATGAAGTCGTGTAGAGACTATTCCGATAGGAAGTACATTAACTATTGGTACGTTAGTGGAAGTGCAAATCTATAACAAATTTTGTTATAAAGATATAGTCCGATGGATTAATATGAAAATTCATGTGTTGTAGAAATACAAAAATCCACTCGATTCCTTCTCTCAAATTCATTCAACCTCTTATTCTATTATCGCTCTACAAGAATTAAATCTTAATTATTATTACCCCTCAGTCTATTGGAATTGTGCTTGTTTAACAGTGGAAAGTCAATCAGATGATGAAACAGATAAGAGAACGGCAATAGATTATGGCAAAATGGCTCGTAGTATTTATAAAATGAAACAACATGGCATTGATGTTTTGCCTCCTTCTATCAACAAATCCAACATTTCTTTTACACCCAATAAAGAAAACAATACTATTCTTTTTGGATTGGGCGGTATTTCAGGGATAAACAACGAAGCAGCTAGAGAAATAGTTAATAATCGTCCATATAGTTCTTTTAAAGATTTTTATAATAAAATTCAAAAGAACAAAGACACATTATTAAAGAATCAAAAGATTATAACTCTTATTAAAGCAGGGTGTTTTGATGAATTTGATACTAGCAGAACAAATATTATGAAACAATATTTTGCTTTAATGTATGAACCAAAAGAAGAGTTGACTTTGCAAAATATGAGCAAAATATTGGAATATGATATTCCTGTTCCCGAAGAGCTATTAAACCCTTATTTGTTAAGTAAACAAATAAAACAGAAAAAGAATTTCTATAAAAATGATGAAAAAGCTAAAAGTAAAAAACATTATAGAGTGCCACATGATTTACAAAATGATTTATTGATTATGTTCCCTGAATTAAAAGAAGATGTTGATTATTATTATGATAGTGACATAATGATAATCATTGATAAAGCTTTAGACAAACACATGAAAAAGATTAATGATAAAATTAAAGAATATATTGGTCAAGAAAAAATAAAAGAAGAATTTAATTCAAAAAGTAAAGAATTATTATATCATGAGAATATTAAACAAGAAAATGAACTACAGTGGGCTTTTTCTACCACATCTTTTTATCCAAACAATAAACATGAATTAAATAATATTAATTGTGATAAATACAATATTATAGATTTCAATTTGTTGCCAGAAGAACCTGATTTTGAAGTGAAATATTATACAAGAAAAGATGGCGAAGAGGTTGTTTGGAACCAATATTATCTTTATAGGATTTGTGGCACAGTAACCGACAAAAATAAGAACAAAAGAACAGTAGATATTTTGACTCCTTCCAATAATGTAGTCACAATCCGTTTAACTGATGAAGTTTATACCTACTATGAACAAAAAATCTCAGAAGGAACGGACGCAAATAAAACCATAATTGATGATAGTTGGTTCACAAGAGGCAAAATGTTGTGCGTTGTTGGATATAGACAAGGAGATGGATTCAGAGGAAAAAGATATAGAAGCTCAATTTTCAAACATACCATTATGTTAATAGAAAAAGTAAATCAGGACGGCTCTTTAGAATTAAGAACGGAAAGAAAAGTGAAAGATTAGAGAAAATCAATTTACAGGTCTTGACATACAAAGTGATATTGCCATTTATTAATAGTAATACAATATATAGGCAGTAACAACAAGTTATTACTTTAATAACTGAAAGGAGATATTATGGCAACAAATGCAAATTTACATAAGGCAAAGGATGCCAAAAATGATGAGTTTTATACTCAGCTTACAGATGTTGCAAAGGAGCTGATGCATTATAAGACACATTTCAAGGACAAGATTGTTCTCTGCAATTGTGATGACCCAACATGGTCAGCATTTTGGAAGTATTTTCACTTAAACTTTGCAGAACTTGGTTTAAAGAAACTGATTTCTACTCATTATGACAGAGAAAAAGCAACGTATAAGATGGAATATACCGGTGGAGATGACAATGATATTGAGGTGGGTGTAAAAACACCATTAGAGGGCAATGGAGATTTTCGCAATCAAGAGTGTCTTGACCTACTTGATGAGAGTGATATTGTGGTAACAAACCCGCCGTTCAGTCTGTTCAGAGAATATGTTGCTGTGTTGGTGGAACATCAGAAGAAGTTTTTGATTTTAGGTAATATGAACGCTCTTACATATAAAGAGATTTTTCCTCTTATTAGAGATAACCAGTTATGGTATGGTGCAAGTATTCATTCAGGAGATAGAAAATTTTATGTACCTGACGATTATCCATTAAAAGCATCGGGCTGTGGTGTTGACGATAACGGTCGAAAATTCATTCGTGTAAAAGGTGTTCGTTGGTATACAAACCTTGATTATAAAGCAAGACATGAGAAATTAGTGCTTTGGAAGAATTATACACCAGAGGAATACCCGAAATATGATAATTATGATGCAATCAATGTAAATAAGTATTCTGAAATTCCATGTGATTATGATGGAGTTATGGGTGTTCCAATTACTATAATTGATTTTTATTCACCTGAACAGTTTGAAATCATTGGTATGTCAGCGTCTTGGGATGAAACAAAATATATGAAAATAATTAAAACATCTGATTCTCATAGACATGGGCCTATTCTTGATAATAAAGGTATGTATCGTAGAATTTTTATCCGTAAGAAAGCAGGTTCGTAATTATGGAAATGCTTGATTTAATTGAATAATATAAAAAAACGAAGATACACCTGAAGATGATAATGTGCTTAATTGTATATATGACCATATTATTTTTGATAAACCTGATATGAAATTAAAAATTGATGAATTTTTCAAGAATCAACCAAACTTTCCAAGACAGCAACAGTAGAGAAAGCATTAGAAGAATATATCAATAAGTACAATAAAACAGGTAAGATTTAAGAAAAAAGACAGCCACTTTTCCGTTAATTGGAATGCGACTGTCTTTTAATTTATACTGTTAGGAGCTTAACTTAATGACATTGAGAGAAAATCTAGTCTTTTTTATTTGACTTTTTTATTTTTAAGATGTATAATATAAACAAAAGTGAGAAGGGAGAATGGAAATGGAGTTAGAAAAGAAAATAGTTCCTTATAAAACAGTATATGAAAATGATTCTTATGGTATAAAATTGTGCAATGATAAAGAAACTTTAGAAAGTATATGTATCGTAGGTAATGTTGGTTGCTTGCAAAACAACATTGAATACAGAGTTGTTCTTAAAAAGAAAACTCACCCTAAATATGGTGAACAATACGAACTAATTAGCGTTCCTAGTTTAGATGATATAGAAATTGGTGATGAAGATGAAGTTTCTATATTATTATCTGTTATGAATGAGACACAAGCTAATAATATTCATGAAGCCTATCCACGTTTTGTGCAAATGATTATCAACGGAGAGGAAGATAAGATTGATATAGGCAATATAAAAGGCGTAGGGAAAAAACGGCTTAATGAATACATTGATAAAATCAGCGGGGTTTACAAATATCAAAAAATCATTAATGCTTTTCCTAAATACGACCTAAATCTCAATGATTGTAAAAAACTATTTAAGAGATATTATTCTTTGGATAAAATTAAAAACGAACTAGATGAAAATCCATATTATATATTAATCAATGTGTTAGAGAAAAGCTTTCTTAAAGCAAACAGTGTTATTATTGAAAACAAACCAGAACTCTTAGGAAGTAAATTACAAACTGAATATTTATTGTTGTATGTATTGGGAATGAATGAAAACGAAGGAAATACCAAAGTCAATGCCAATGTTGCTGCTTATGTAGCTAAAGACATTGTTCCTGAATGCGTTCCTATGATGAAAGAAACAGCGGAAAACAGTTCTTTAATTTTCTATGATAACAATACAAAATTCATGGCTAAAATGGACACTTATGAAGCAGAGGTAAATATATCCAATGAACTGCTTAGACGCTTAAAAGACCATAAAAACCTTAATATTAAATGGGAAAAATACAAAGGTTTTTTAAGTGATGAACAAGCAAATGTTTTAAAAGCCATTAATGAAAAAAATATTGTTGTTTTATGTGGCCCTGCTGGTTCGGGTAAAACATCTTCGGTTAAAGCTTTAATTAATATGCTAGATAAAGAATCATTAACTTATGAGCTACTAGCGCCTACAGGGATTTCAGCAAAAAGATTGGCTGATGTGACAGAACGTTTTGTGCAAACAATTCATAAAGAATTAGCTCTTCAAACTTATATAACGCAAGACGTTTTAATTGTAGATGAGTTTTCTTTTGTTGGAGTTAAATTGTTTGCTCAATTATTAAAGAATGTTTCCCCTGAAACTAAAATCTTGTTGGTATGTGATGATGAGCAGTTACCCTCAATTTCTTGTGGAAGCGTTATAAAAGACATTTTTAAAGCGAATATTATACCCACAATCAAACTAACTAAAATTTTCAGATACGGTGATAATGCTTTATTGACTGTTGCAACAGATATAAGAAACAAAAAACCATATCTAAACGAAACAGGATGTATTTTTGATGGGCACAAAGATAGTAAAGAATATGTTTTTATAAAAATAGATAAAGACCCATTGGAACAAATTATGGAGCAATATAAAAATGTATTGCAAAAATACAAACAAAGTGATATTATTATATTGTCCCCATTCAATATTGGTGACTTTGGTACATACTCTATCAACAACAAAATTCAAGATACTTATAATCCATTAATTGGAGAAGAAGAAATTATAAAAAGTGTGCAAACCTCTCATGGGGCTACTAAAGTTCATTATAGAAAAGGGGACAGAGTAATTAACACAAAAAACATTTATCACGCTGTTACGCCTTCTGAGTTTTATGATATAGGATTAAAAGAAGGTAGCACAACAGTTGTTAATGGAGATATTGGTATAGTAAAGAAGGTGGATTTAGAAAATAAGTGTTTAATTATTGATTTTAGCGAAAACACAGTAGTCTTTACTTTCCACGACCTTGCGCATTTGTTGTTGGGATATGCTATTTCTACTCATAAATCACAAGGTTCAGAATTTCCAGTAGTAATTAATATTGTTCATCCTCAACATTCTAAAATGCTGACAAAAAATTTGCTCTATGTAGCAAACACAAGAGCAAAAGAACTGCTTATAGAGATAGGAGATGTTGCTACAATTAATAAAGGAATTCAAATCGAAGCCACGGAAGGAAGAGAAACTTTTTTATACGAACTACTCACAAATTAAAAGGAGAACACAATATCTATGTCGAATATATTAATTACCCTACTAAATATAGTATCCACATTGGTTCTTATATGCTTATGTATCACTTTCTATTTTTGGTATTGGCATCCTGATGAAAATATTGAACTACAAAAGAAAATCCTAACACTTTTAATGGTTTTTGCTATTATAGTAGCAGCTCTAGTGTTGTGCTATATTTTTATTATGATTTTTGAATAAGGAGGAAAAAATGGAAGAAAAAGTTATTTTGTACAGTAGTAAGACCTGTCCCAAATGTAAAATTTTGGAACGCAAATTAATTGAAAAGGGGGTTAAATTTGAAAAATGTGATGATATGACAGAACTAGAAAAAAGAAAAATGTATTCTTTGCCGGTTCTTCGTATAGGAGACAAATTTTTAAACTATGTTGAAGCATTTCAAAAATTTATTTAAAATCAGGGAGGATATAAATTGTCAAAGTTGTTGGAAAAATATCAAGAACAATATAACCCTTATGTAAAGTTTATTGATTCTTATCGTAAAGCTTCCAATGCGGCTAGTGGTAGTGAAGTAGACTCTAACGCAAATGTAGAGAATAAAAACATTACTACTTTACAAGGAGAACTAAATAAAAAAGAAATTATTGGAACAAATCGCACTCTAATGATTGAAAAACTTACAGAGTTGTATAGCGAGGAAATGGCACAGGAATACATTCGTCAACTTGAAGCTCATGAAATTTATAAACATGATGAAACAAGTATTATGCCGTATACTTACTCCGCAAAAGAAAGTGTTATCGTAAAAATCTATGGTGAAACAAAATTGCTTTCTTTTGAAGATTTATATGAATTATGTGATGCAGAAGAAGTTTTGGTGGACAAGGAAAAACTTGTATGGTGTAAGCATCCAAAAGAAGGAACCATTAAAATCCTTGATAGAGAAGGGTATACAAATGTTTCTCGTTTAGTTAGAAAATTTCGTCATAGAGATTTAGTTTGTGTAGATACAACTTATGGTGATGATTTGATTGTTACAGATAATCATCCATTGATTGTTTCTAATGATGTAGAAGATACTGTTGAAGCTATTCATTCTTTAGGCAAAGGGCAGTGGGTTTCTGAGTTCAATATTCCTTTTAAAGGCAAACGGAGAGAGTTGTTCCATAATATTATGGATAAAGATATGGGCTATCTCATCGGATTCTTTATTATAAATGGACACTATGATATTCAACCCGCTGTTAGATTTAATCATAAAATTTGTTTTATTTACAATAATGAAAAAAGATTAAATAAAATAGCTAAAATAATTAATAAACATTTTAATGAAGAAGATTTGTTTATTAAACAAGATGAAAAAAATAAAAAGAATTGGTGTTTAGAGGTAGACAATAGTGATTTATATTACATATTAACAACCATTTGTAATATTAAATACGACACCTATGAAAGAACTCTTCCAAGCAATGTTTACGATTATACTGAGGATTTTGCAAAAGGTATTCTTAAAGGAATAACAGAAAATTATTCTCTAATAAAAGACGCATATGAGTATGATGATTATAATGTTTTCTCTCGCGCTTTAACTACACAAACACTAATGTTAGCTCACTCCTTAAATACAAAAAGAACAGAAGATAATGGACATTGGGTTTTAGTTGATTCGGTTTCAAAAATAGACAAAGGAAGATTTTTACGGAGTAACGAATTTATTTATGACATTACTACTGATTCTCATTCTTTTATTTGTAATGGCCTATGGGTTCACAACTGTGTTAGCATTACAATGTATCCTTTTTTATTCGATGGGCTAACTAACATCGGTGGTTTATCTACAGCACCTAATAATCTGGATTCTTTCTGCGGGAGCTTTGTTAATTTAGTATTTGCCATTGCCTCTCAATTCGCAGGAGCAGTTAGCACACCAGAATTTCTAATGTATATGGATTATTTCATTAGAAAAGAATATGGTGACGATTATTATTTGAAGCCTGATTCTGTAGTATCAGCCATTGGTAGAGAAAGAACCATTCATTCTGTTATTCATGACAAGTTTAGCCAGGTTGTTTACTCGTTAAATCAACCAGCTGCCGCGAGGAATTTTCAAAGCGTGTTTTGGAATATTGCTTATTTCGACCAACCTTATTTTAACGGCATGTTTGAGGATTTTGTTTTCCCTGATGGTTCTGAACCTTGTTGGGATAGTGTAAATTGGCTCCAAAAAGACTTTATGAAATGGTTTAATGCAGAAAGATTAAAAACAGCTACATCATTCTTATCTTTTCCTGTTGAAACTGTTAATCTATTAGATGATGGAACAGATTATGTAGATAAAGAATGGAAAGATTTCACAGCGCAAATGTGGGCAGAGGGCCATTCATTCTTCTGTTATAGAAGCAATAGTGTTGACTCGTTGGCATCGTGCTGTAGACTCAGGAATGAAATTCAAGAAAACACGTTCTCATTTACATTAGGTGCAGGAGGTGTATCTACAGGTTCCAAGGGTGTTATTACTATTAACATCAATAGATTGGTTCAAAATGTTTATAAAAAGAATCCTCACGCAACATTAAAAGATATTTCTAAAACTGTTAGAGAACAAATTCATAAAGTACATTGTTACTTAACAGCATTCAATGAAATTATAAAAGATAATTTTAAATCTAAAATGCTTCCTGTTTATGACGCAGGATATATTGCTTTAGAAAAACAATATTTAAGTTTAGGTATGTAATTTAATGCCTTACATTGCTTTTCCAGTTATCGCTGGGGTACTAAGGAGTGCTAACGAGGAAACCTGACTACCATAAGGTAAAAGGCAATCTCGTGGGAAGGAAGTTTTTGTATGGAAATTTATATGATTCAAAAAGATATTAATAATATGGTTTATATAGGACAGACAAATAATTCAAAACATAGGTGGGAGCAACATGTTTCAGCAGATTTGTTAAAAAGACTGTTTTATTCATTGAAATATGAACAAGATAAAACTATGACTCAAATCGCTAAAGAGTATGGGATTGACATGAGTCAACTGAATGAAATTAACCAAGGACGCGCCCTCAGGGTTGATTGGCAAACATATCCTATTAGAAAAGGCAAAGTATACAATCCGTTATACAAACATGCTGAGGAAATAAGAAACTTGCTTAAAAACACAGATACGCCACAAAAAGACATAGCCAGAAAATTTAATGTTTCTGTTTCTTCGGTGCGTGCTATCAATAAGGGGTGCTATTATAGAGATAATAAACTGTCTTATCCTTTAAGATATAATTATCAATGCTATAATGGTGGAAGAACTGCTCTATCTCCTAGTGAGGTTCGTGAAATAGAGGGAAAATTAAAGAATACTAACATTTCAATGCGTTCTATTGCAACAGAATACGAAATTCCATTAACTACTGTTTTGAATTTAAATATTGGTTCAATAAAAAAATATCGTAAAGAATCATTAAATTATCCATTGCGAAAACTTTAACCTGTATCGACTATCCTCGCATAGAGGAGTAAAAAGACTATTGATACGTCTTTTGAAATGGCAATGGTACTATCAAGGGATAGTAATTAAGAAATAGTCAGTTCTATTAGAAATAATAGGTTAAACGATTAATGGTTTTCTTGAAGGAGCAGAGTTCTTAGGCATTGAGATTTCACCTAATGAGGAATATTTTGCCTATGGTGAAGCCATTCTAAAACCGATCTACGAAGAAAACAAAAAAGATAAAACATCAGAGATTATGTTTAACACGGAATTCGTGCCGGCAGAAAATCTCGGTGTTAAAAATGCAAAATGGGATAGAGAAGATGGATATTATGTTCCCAGAGATTGTTACAATAGCTATTTTTATGTTGTAGAAGATGAGAATACTAACCTTTTAGATAAGTTTATTCTACATGGAGATAAATTAACCAAATATTTAGATGGCGGCTCTGCTCTCCATGCTAACTTAGAAGAACATTTATCTAAAGAACAATACTTAAAAATGCTTGAAGTAGCTATTAAAACTGGTTGCAGTTATTTCACATTTAATATCCCAAACACAGCTTGTAACGATTGTGGATATATTTCTAAACATAAACTAACAAAGTGTCCTAAATGCGGAAGTGAGAACCTAGATTATATAACAAGAGTAATCGGTTACATGAAGAGAATCTCTAGTTTCTCTGAAGCAAGACAAAAGGAAGAAAAACAAAGATATTATGACAAAGTTAAAGTATGAGTCTTATTCAATCGTTTTCCAAGAAGTTCCTGATGAAATAACTTTGGGATTTAATATCAGTGGTTGCCCTTACAAATGTGAGGGTTGCCACTCCCCTTTCTTATGGGAAGATATAGGAACACCCTTATTGGATAACATTGAAACAGTTATAAAGAAATATGAAAACTTAATAACTTGTGTTTGTTTCTTTGGGGGAGATCAAAACAAAGACGAGCTCTTAGAATGTCTCAAGATTTGCAAATCTTATAATCTATCTACCTGTTTATATTCTGGCCACGGAAACGGAAGGGGTTATGAATCAGAAGAATTAAAATATTTTTTGCCGATAACTCCCTATCTTGATTATCTTAAAACAGGTAAATTCAACAAAGAATTGGGTGGACTAGCTTCTAAGAATACAAATCAAGTCTTTTATAAAATCGAACACCAAGGAAACAACAAGCGCATGTTAAGTGATATAACTTCTTTATTCACTAAAAAATCGGAGGTAATTAGATAGTGCTTACGTATGCTAATTATTATACAGATAACATACTTCCAAAAGAAAAAACTCTTATTATTAATACTTATCAAGAAAAGGTATCTTCCTATGATAAAAGATTAGTAAAAGACATTTCTAAAATCCTCCCCAAATTTAATGATATAACTTGTGTTTGTTTCTGGGAAGTTTACGATGATTTTTTCTGTGAAGAAATAAACCTAGATGAACTTAAAAAGATTTTATCTTATTGTAAAGAACTAAACTATAAAACGTTTCTATATAGCACCTATCATAGCGACAAAGAACGTGAAATAAAACGGTTTGAAACCATTGCAAAAAACTTAGATTATTTGCGCATAGGATATTACAATAAACCTGGTAAAACTTATCACATTACCTTAGACAAAAATCATGTATACCTTGAAAACATTAATAATAAATTCAGAAAGGACAATAAACAAATACTATGACTATTCTAATCAACCCAGACGCAGATTTCGTAAAACAATTTAAAAAAGAACTCAAAGACAACAACAACTATTGCCCTTGTAAAATTAAAAAAACACCTGAAACAAAGTGCATGTGCAAAGAATTTGTTGACAGCACCGAAGAAGGATATTGTGAATGTGGCCTCTATTATAAAACAAATAAATAATTTTCAAAAAAGCGTTGACATTATCATTAAAGAATGATAATATAAGCATGTAGGGTGTTGGGAAGCCTTACATTGTGACCTCCTTTCTTTGTTTGGTGAGACTCTCTAAAAAATATCAAGAGAGTCTCATTTTTTTGTTGACAAGGTTATAAAAAAGTGTTATATTAAACATAGAAAAAATACCCAATTAGAGGAGATGTTTTTAATGGAACAAACTATCGTACAAGTAAAGAAAATGTCTAACACTGCTAAAATTCCCTTATTAACTACACAGTTTTCAGCAGGCGTAGATATGTATGCAAACATTCCTAAAGTTACAATGATTAGACCTCATGAAACTGTTAAAGTTCCCACTGGAATTGCCATGAGTATTCCTAAAGGATACTTCGGTGCTCTTGTGGCTCGTAGTGGAATTGCAACAAAACGTAATCTCGCACCCATTAATTGTATTGGAATCATTGATAGTGATTATCGTGGAGAAATCTTAGTTCCCTTACATAACCATGGAGATGAAACTCAAATCATTGAACCCGACGAAAGAATCGCGCAACTTATTGTAATGCCTTATTTGCCTATTGCTTTTGAAGAAGTAGATTCTTTGGATTCAACAAAGCGCGGGGAGGGTGGTTTTGGTAGCACAGGAGTATAAAAATGGCTCAATTTTATAAAATGACAATTCATATATGTGATTTAGAAGATAATCTAAGCATAAAAGAAATTGAGAGATTAATTGAAGATAAAGCTTTGAGCGGAATTAGTACCAACACTATATGTCATTTTTCAGAAGAAGAAAAAGGTACTAAAATAGAATGGGATGATGATATAGATATAAACCATAAAAACTGTCCCACATCTACATGGGAAAAATATTTCAACTAAACAAAGGAGAGAAAATGAATAAAGACCCAGTAATTCAACGCATGATTAACCTAATTCAAGAAAATCCCGAGCTTGATATTATTCCTATTGTGAATAGTAACATACAGGGAAACAAAACACAGTATCCCAATTATAAATATTGGACTGGTAGAATCGTTGATTCTGAATTAGATGAAGTAATGGACACTACACCATGGGAATGTGAACCCAGATTAATTTCCCGAAAGTGTTTGCATCCTTTTGAAAAAGCCGAACTTATTTCTGATATAGCTGAATACAAATATGGTAACAGAAAAGCCTCAACTGTAAACAAAGTAATAGACGAAGAATTTGACAAAATGTGGAAAAAGGTTATCTTTATTTACATTAACAATCCAGAAGAAGAGGGGGGAGAAGAATGAGTGTTTTGCGCCCCATTGACGCAGTTATGATCGACGATGTTATGGGCACTTTCTTCGGTATTGAAGATGAAATGCCCGAAGAAGACGATGACGAAGAATAACCAAAAAAATAAGGTAGAAAGAGATAAACTCAATCTACCTTATTTTTATTTATTTCGCTTTGCTTGCATAGTTAGGCAAACAGAAACCACGAATAAAACGACCATTAATTTCCACATTTCGATAACCTACCGCATCAGATTTATTTCCTTCAATAATTTTCATATTGTTTCCAGACACTTCAACAACAATACCAACGTGTTCAGGCCACCCAGTATCATCACCTTTTCCATTATCGTCCCAATCATACATGATAATATCGCCAATTTGAGGCACATAAGCGTCATTTTCTTGCCAACGACCAATCTTTTTGTACAACTCAATCATTTTACCGCAACTACATTCTGTTGGCATAATATCTGTTAAGCCGCATTGAATAGCTACAAAAGAAACAAAAGTAGCGCACCAAGAACCTGTATATTTCATTCTATAATTACGAGCCAAAGGTTTGTGTGCATTATAACCATCAATAATTACTTTATGGCTGCCATCAGATTCTTTACAGCCCAAATATTTCTTGGCTTCATTAACTACTTTTTGACGCAAGGACATTTCAGTAGTTTTTGTAGAACCACCAGAACTAGGTGTAGAGGGTTTTGCAGGAGAAACAGCTCCATCTAATGCAGCCCAAGTCTTAGCCCCACAAATACCGTCAGCGGACAATCCTTTTGCTTTTTGGAAAGCAATACAGGCTGCTTTTGCCTTTTGTCCATAAATGGAGTCAATTGTCCCGCAACTAAATCCGTGCTTAGTTACTTTAGTTTGAAATTCTTTAACGTCCTCGCCTTTCATCATTGGAGAGGTAAGTTTTAAAGTACGTCTTGTTTTAGCTTCTAATTTCCCCCATGTTTTAGAACCACAAATACCATCTACACTCAGACCAACTGACGCTTGAAATTTCTTGCACGCACTTACAGAATTTTTTCCATATTTTCCATCAATAGCACCACAACTAAACCCTTTACTTGTAACCAATTTTTGAAAATCTGTTACATCAGACCCACTCATTAGAGGGGAAGTAAGTTTTAAAGTTTTTCTTGCCATTTATATTCTCCCTTTCTCTATTGTTTTTGAGGAATATTATTTAAACTCTTCGCATTTCTTTAATTGATTGATTTGTGCTTTTGTCAATTTTGGATATAATTTAACGGCCTCATCAAATGTTAAACCCTCAGTTCCCATTCTTTTCAAAATAGCTCGAGCCGTTATCCTCAATAAAACATTTTTTAATTCTTCGATTCTCATTTAATATCACTCCCCATAAGCCATGAGTGCCACTGCTTCTTCAATATCACTCATTCTTTGTTCTAAACTTGGAGGATTGTTACTCTGTTCTTTTTCTAATTCTTGAGCCAATTCTTCTTGTGTTCTTTCTACAATAGCTCCGTCTACTATCTTGTATTTATATTGGTTTGACATTGTAAGAGCGCTATATTTTAATTGAACATGAACATGATACTCTTCATTGCCCTCTTCTACTAAAATATCCGTGTCTAACGGTTTCTCAAACACGGTAGAAAAGAATCTAATTACTCGATTTTGTTCATCGGTTCTAGCATAAATTTTATGTACTTTTTTCAATAAACTTCCCTCTTTTCCTAAGCATAATATTCTGCATCAAAATCTATATATTGATTGCCAGGAATAATTAAATTCCATTGTGAAAATCCAGTTACATTTTTGTTTACTGTAGCATTTAAAGAAAATTTACCAGACACCTGCTTACTAGTTGAAAAAGCAGTTACAGTATATCCCGTCGGCCCGTTGCCATTCTGTTCGGCAAACCATGGTTCCCCTGAATAACGTACCGTTGGAGTTATACGCATTTCTACAGGTGGATAAATTGGAACATTAATCTCCTTCATATAATACGCCATGGATGGATATAGAACAGCGCCATTATCAGAAGAATATCTTAAATAATATCTTTGACAACGCAATAGTTCATCAGCATACAAAGGATAAGAATAAGCAGTCGGTACATCACTTACTTCTACTTTAGCCCATAAAAGATACAACCCATTTGTACCAAAACCCCATGTACTCGGCGGCAAAAAGTTTTTAATCAAAAAATGAAGCGTTCCAGTTACGCCATTGTAATCTGGGTTCAGTGCAAAACACATATTACTAATTCCACTTGAGGTCATAGTATCAGTTAAAGTAATCACTAATTCTTTACCCTCGCCGTCACAAAACTTTGCCGAAGCAGAAATAGTTTTGCCCACTGAATTAGGGAACTCTATATATTGCCCCATAGATAGAAATTTAATATTTAATCCATATGTAGAAGAAATGGTTAAGGCAGTTAAAGTACCGCTTATTTTGTACCATCTATCAATAAAATATTTATCCACTGTAAGAGTAGTGGCTCTTCTTTGATTAACTGGATTAGTAAAATCAGTATTAATTAACAAATTAGGTGAAGGTATCTTTTTTAACGAAGTTTGAATGTTTTCTAATTCTGTTTGAACATTAGAACCATCAGAAGTAAGAGTAACACTGGCTTCCGTTTCAAAATGAACTGTTTCACCATTTTCTTGTACTCTATAATTTATCGCCATGATTTACACCTTTAACCCACTGTTTGCCAACTAGGATGATATTCAGCGTCAAAAGCCATATAAGCACCCGCTACATAAGAATAGAAAATAATAGCTTGACCATATGTTAATGCTGTTCCACCAGCAGGGAACACAGCCCTTATAGAGTATTCATTTCCACTATTATAACTCATTTCTAATGTTGTGACTTGTGCGTCTAGCATTTCATTTGTGCCAGGGTACTGCACCTGAAAGGTTCCGTGTTGAACCAAAGTAGGTACTGAAACTCTCATTGTCGTAGGCAACCAAAAAGCAATTGCAGCCGAAGTTCTGGACGTAGCTACACCAATTGAGAAAGGCAACTTATCATTGGGAGAACTAGCGGAATTAGGCTTATAGCCATAACGCATATAATAACGTTGACATTTCAATAGTTCTTCACTATAATTAGGCAACTGATATTTAGTTAAATACTTACCAAACTCAAACTTGGCCCATTGAATAGCTACATAATTATCAGCTGGCGTTTCCCCTGTTGCAGGCGTAGCATATTTTGAAATAATTTTAACAATAACTACATTGTTATTCGGCAATAAATAAAAAGATAAATTATCATTTGTTACTGCGTTAGCTTCGCCAGTGTTAAGAGTCCCCGTGACATAATCCGTTGTACCATCTTCATAACCCACAGAAAGCGTAAAGAACTTACCTAAATAATCAGATAAACCATAAATAGCTTGACACAACCCTGTTTCCACTCTAATTCCTCGCCCAGTGTCATAACGAGTCACATTTCCAGTAGACGTACCTTCATCAGGATACCATCTATCTAACCAGTATGTAGCATCTGTTGCCCCAGCCGTAGAACCACTTAAATCAGCCAAATTCCCAGAACCATATTGATAAATTGGGTTCAAGAAATTTGAGTTAATAAGCAGATTGTCATTACTGCTACCCTCTTCTAACCTAGTAATTTCATCTTGTAAAGTGGTGGTTCCATCACCCATAATAACCATGTTAGAATTGGTTTTAAAAATTAATTCATTATTTTGTCCACTTTGATGAACAAAAGGTTGAACATTTATTTGCATAAAATCCACCCCTTTATAATTGTAATAAATAAATTTGTCCTTCGTAAGGAGAAGAAGGCGCTTGTGTATATAAATTTATTGTAGAGGTTATAAACTCAAAAAACACGCCCCAATAATCTGAGGTTGTTGAAGGCGCATTACCCGTGTTATTATCCTGTTTGGAATAATATAAATAATCCCCATCTATACACAAATCATTCTTATTATATGTAGTAGTTTCATCATACACTCCTCTATAAGTGCAATCAAAACCTAAATATCCCTTTTCTCCCTTTAATCCAATATACAACCAATTCTCCGAGTCTGTTAAGCCGTTTTCTACTGCTGTGTTTTCCTTTATACATATATATAAATTACCACTATTATCTGTTACAAAATTCAATGGATAATAAGTCTCTCCAACGGTAAACACGCCTTTAGAGATAAAATTTTGTATATTGTAATCATAGTTTTCTTGTAATTCTTTTAACTTATCTTCTACGTTTATATAATAATAGTTTTGCAACACTGTAAACGCATTATTTAAATTGTTTACCAAAGTTGCATTAGAAACTTTATTTTTTAATGTAGATAAATTGTTATTTACAAAATTAATAGCGTTGCTATAATTTCCTTGAATATAATATTGTTGGAAAGTATTCCAACCATCTTTATCACTCAAGTGTATATCTTCTTTAATAGAAAATTTTACATCAGCGTTCGGATTTGTTTTTTCTGCCATAATATCACTCCACTATCCCAAACCATAGCTCTCCTTCTTCCAAAGAACTAGGTGGTTCATTAATGGGTACAATAGAATAAGTGGCTGTAGTTAAATTACCAATTAATTCCCAATAAGCTAAAGAATCTGGTGGAACGTTACCAGTGTTGGGTGTTTGCAGAGATAGATACAAACCATTTTGATATGTTACCAAAACATTTGTTTCATAATTTTCTGTTGAACTCCAATCACCTAAATAGCTAATTCCATCGCCTTTATCGCCTTTTTCTCCTTGAATGGTTAATTGCTGCCAATAAGAAGGGTTCAAAGGCGTTACGCCAACTGGAACGTCACTCAAAGCAATATAAACAACATTAGAACTCTCATCGGGAAAATACACTAAATTGTGTTGTTTATAAGACGATGTACTACTATATTCCCCAACCAAGCTAAATTGATTAATAATGTCTAGCCACTCTTGTTGTTTTTGAGCAATATAAGTTGTTAAATCGCTTTTAAAAAATCTTTCCAGAGCCATAGCGGTATCTTGCAAAGCATTTATTTTTATACTATTAATAATTTTATTATCAGCATTAGGAATTTGTTGATAAATTGTTTGCGCTGTTGCAATGTCACCATTTTCTATTGCCGTCTGATATTGTTTAATCAATGCACCATCCGTTGATTCAACATCTTGCATTGTTGTAAACGTTTGAATAGAATCTGGAAAACTTGTAAATCCTAAATCTTTATATGTAACACTCATTTTTTCACCGTCCTTAAATATCAGGATATAAGGGATAATAACGCACCATGTTTATAGTTTGCGAACCATCAGGCGATAAACTGGTGTCAATGCTTTTAATAATATATTGGTTTGTTTCCGTAGTATTAACTCTTGTATAATCCACCAAAATATTTACATCAAGCCAATACAGAGGCACAACGGATAAAGAAATGCTATCATTTAGTCGAGTGTGAAGCCAAAGCTCATAATTAGCTCTTTGTTGCGCCAAATCGTTGCTCCAAATGTTTTCATATTCATCCCCATAAAACACTTGACGAATTTCACCTATGGTATTTATATAAAAAGGTGAGTCAGGATTTTCATCTTTTGCTATTGCATAAGGTTGTTGATACCCCAAAAACAGAAAATTTTCTTCACCCTTATATTGAACCACATAAAATTTGTTAGCTTGAGGAATAACAGCAGTCGTTCCATCTTCATTAACCAATGGGTAGGCTGGAAGAGAATTTATCTTTAACATTGGATTTTCTACAATAGATGGAGCCTTAAATCCATAAATCAATCCTTTGGTCAATGAATCTACACCAGCCATTGTAACATTATATGTATTTCCATCAACCGTAGCTTCGCCATAATGAGAAGGGTCATGAGACATTCCATATACCTCAACCACATTCTTAACTTCACCAAAATCAACACTTGTAGACTCAGATAAGACAATTTGTTTCCACATATCATCTTGAATGTAAGAAGCTTCATTTTGTCCACTTGGAATTTGTTGATAATGAAAAACGCCATCCACATCAAAGAATATCTCATAATTAGGCGTAATATCCCTTAATTCAGATAAAATATCATAAACAGTACCACCCTGATCAATTTTTATTTCATAAGGCACTGGTTGAGGGTTATCTTCAATAACATAATTATTAAAACCACCCAAATCAACCAGTGTACTTATCATTGAATCACGAATACTACTGTCTTGAGGAATAATAGTTGGTATTCCTTCTAAGTATCCATTTCTTTGTCCCGTGAGTTTAGACATTAAATCCAGACCTTGCAAAGACAATGTTGAGTTTCCTGGGTCATAGCTCCATGAAGGCGCGTCCACCAGATAGATACCCATATTTATCCAATCGCCCTTATTTAGGTAATCAATCAATACTTGAAAATATTTATCTACCCAAATTCTTCCTCCTGGTTGCAATTCCAATGTGCTATCTTTTACAACGAGAGATAAACTGCACGTCCTTCTTATATCTGCTGTTGCATCAACATTAATACTACCGTCCAACACCACTCCTGTGATTTCATCAACTGTTTGCATATTAAAATTCAAAACATTTATTTTAACTCTTAAATCACGGATATTTTTTTTAGCGTCATTATACATTGCTCCAGTAATATTTGCCATGCACTCACCCCTCTTTCACCAAAGAGTTAGCATCCCAATCTTCTTGCTTGCTTAAATCACCCACTTCGGTCCATGAGAAATCAACAGAAGTCAAGCCCATACCATAATTGGAATCATAATTTATTGTTGGTGAATCTGTTACAAAGACACACCATATGTTTCCGTTCCAGTCTTTCAAAACTTTAGCAGATTTTGTAGTTAAGAAATCCTCTACTGCTTTACGTTCTTCAGCCATTTCATATCTATCTAAAATTCTATTCTTCAAATAATCTTTTGGCAAAATATTCCCAGAGACACTACCTGTTTCATAATTCAACAAAGAATTAGACACAACAATAGGATATTTCTTGCCAATAGGTTCAAAAACGCCTACTTTTTGAACTCTAGTAGAAGAACCATAACTGACTCCTGAATAAAATTTATATATAGAATTTATATCCGCAATAAAAATTCCATCAAACTGACTGAATACTTCATTGATAATATATTGGCCCTCAATGCCTTGTACAACGGGCACAAAAGCATATTCATATGTAACGTTGTTTTCATTGAAATAATCGTTGAACACTAATTTTGTAATATCGGAAAAACTTGTTACTTCGTATGAGCCAATAGTTAGCCAATCGAACATCCCTTTAACACGTCTCTTAACCCTAATTTCAGAAATCTGTGTAGATAAGAACCCAATGTTCCCCGCAGACAAATCCCCCTCGAATTTAGCGTCAAAAATAGTATTATAATCCCAATCAGGAAAAGTTGTTGTATATGAGAAATTTGTATCTTTTGTGATTAACATCTCATCATAAATTCCGTTTTGAATTTGAATTTGATTAATTTTCTCCACAGAAGTAGGCATTGGGTCTAAACTGTTTTTATCTAAAGCAAAGTTATACCCTAAAAATTCAAACATTTAAGACACTCTTTTCCAAAAATATACACAATAATAAGGTGGAACATTGTTGTGAGACTGTCCATCACCAACACTAGAAATACCGCTAGTAGAACCAGGCCCCCACCAGTTGGCAATATAGTCCTGATAAATTCTAATAGGATAAGCGCCTGTTTTCTTGGTTAATTTAGACCCTGAATTAACACCGTTATAACTGTGTGTGTGGGACGGCATTTGTGCTGTCGTAAGAGTAACTCTCTTTTCGCCACCTGTTTTCCCCGTTGTAGAAAAATCTGTATCATTAGTATTAACCCCAACTAAGAAATTACCAGGAGCTATCTGTTGCCAAGTTCCGCTCAAATAGTTATTAGGGTTTGCACTAGAAGAATCCAATACAATTACTGAGCCTACTGGAAACATTGTTTCAGTAATATTGGATACAATATCTTGAACAGCTGATTGAATATCTGCTTTCCATAGAGTTTGAATGTTTTGCAAATCAATCTGTTTAATATTCTGATTATTATTTATAATGAACCCATCAGTGGTTCCCATTGAATCAGTGGTATCCACTGAAGATAATAATTTTGTTTGTTCTCCTGCCATAAATATCACCAGCCTTTTTATTCAACATAGAAAGAATTATCAGCGTCAATAAAATACACATCAGGATTTATTGAATCCATATAATATGTTATTCTGTTATAAATAGCCCCTAAATTCTCTATCTGCAATTCATAAAGATTTCGCACTCGTCTAAACCAAATGAAAATATAATCTTGCCCACTTGCTTCATCAATGTAATTGCTATAAATATAATAAGACATTCCATTCAAAGGAGTTACTTTAGCGCTCACATAATCTTTATAAATATCCGTTTCATCGTAACCTTTTTGATAAAACAGTTCAATTTTATCTCCATTAGCATTGGAATAAGTAATAATATTAGTACAAGGATTAAATTTGCGTCCTAAAACCATAGTAGTAAACCCACCATTAATTTCAAAGCCATCTGTCCATTTAACCCAAACACCATTATCTGTTAAATCTATTTCCTCATTGCCATTATACTTAGGAGGATTTGCATTTGTTTCCCCGTCAATACTAATCAAATTAGAAGTAATATTTACATATCCTTCATCACACATGTTCGTTATTTCTAACAAAGTAAACATAGTTGGTCTTGTATAACGAACAGTAAACTCAATTAAACCAGTTGTGGTTGCTAAATTATTAACAGTTACGCCAGTTATTTCTATGTAATATATAGTAGCGTTATCAAACCCAGAAATAGTATATGATAAATCCAAAGGAACCTCTGTACTATTAGCATAAAGTTCGCCACTTGTAGATATTAATCTTTTATTTGTGTCATACAAATTTACCACATAAGTATTCAACGCTTGATTTTGTGCTTGTGTATATTGAAATGTAAAATCATATGTGGCATTTTCAATTACACTACCTATTGGCATATTAGTTAATGTAAAAACAGGTTGTGCATAACAATAAAACTGTATAGGAGAACTTGCGGGGCTGTCTGCTCCTGTAGAATCCGACACAGTTAAATAAGCATTATAATAGACACCATTTGTTAAAGTATTAGCGGGTAGAATGTGTTCGTACTTTAACCCTTCTTGACTTTGTGAATAAACAACTTGGTTTTTTGTGTTTTCTCGAATTGTTAAGGTGTTTCTTACAATTTGTTGAGAACCGTTATAATTAAAAGTGAATATCTGTTGCTGTGTTGCGTCAAACGCATTAACAGTATTTAAAACAGGTTTAACCAATGCCATTCTATCACCTCCGCTCAGATTTGTACATAAGTAAATCTACCCGCTATCGCTTGTAATTGCTCTACTTGAGTTTGTAATTGTGTAACTTGATCTTGTAAATTTCCTGCCACCGTATCTGTTTTTAAGTTCGCCGCCGCAATTCCATCTTCAATATCTGACAAAGCAGTAGTTAATCCGCTTACATATTGTTGTTCTATTTCAAAATAAGGCAAAGCAATCCAATCAGAAGTACCATCCCCTATTTTTACCTTGTAAGGCGTACCAGAAGTATCAATTCCGATTTCGCCTTTTGAAAGAACTGGATTAGCCGTTCCCCATTCAGAAGAGCCATCATTTCTTAAAATAATTTTTCCTTTTATTTCTCTTTGTGCCATAGCAGTCACACCTTAGACAGTGGCACCGCCACCGTTAATAATATATGTATCCGTAGAAAGTAGAACATCATCTCCTACTGTCATAACACCTTCAGCGTCTACATTTACATTGTTCCCACCTGTTGAAGCTTTTACTACACCAACTTGAGTAGTCGTTGCAATCTGCGTATTTTTAATAAACTTAGCAGAAATTGTGCCCTTGCCGCTAACAAAATTAATATCATCAGAACTTTCAACAATACCAGCTGTATCACCATTTGCAACTTGAACGCCTGTTGTGGAATAATACAAGAATACCCAAGCAGTTCCATTATAATAATAAATAGCGTCTTTTACAACGTCAGAAGGGGTAAATGTAATTTGAACATCGCATGCGTCCCATTTGTTTACAGATGTATGTTCAGCTGTAATCGCTGCAATAGCCGCCGTATCAATGGTTGATTGGTCAGCGCCATCAGCAACAGAAGTAGATACACCAGTTAAATAATTATATTTTGGAATATTATTAATCTGTTCCTGAATCCCGCTTGTTACCCCAGACAAATATCCCAATTCTGTTTTAGTAACAGCACTTGCTTCCAAAGCGCCTGTTGACCCAGAAACAACGGCTCTATCAGGTGTCAAACTAATTGAATCCTGTTTGCCACCCACTTCTTGTTGCAACTCATCTATTGCTAATTGTACATTGGTTGCACTTCCAGCCATGCCCGAAGGAGGCGTGATAGACACATTCGTACCACTCACCGTGCCATTAGAATCTAATTTCCCATCTAATTGTGTTTTGATTTTATTAGCTGTCCATAAAGCATTATTAGCACTTGCGTCTACGCCCGTTACATTATCATTAACTACTAGATTCCCAGACGCAGAAGGAGTGCTATTTTTAATAGCGTCGGCGCTATCAGCTTTAATAGCAGCGTTTACATATCCTTGGTCGGCTTTGGGATTGTTAGCGAATTGAGATTTTAACATATCCCCTGCGCCTAAATCAGATAAATCATCAGGTGTTACTAACTGTTTCCAGACCGCATTTTGACTGGTATTACTATAAATTAAATATGCTTTATTATTTGTTGTATCTAACCATAATGTGCCTAGTTTATAATCACTGTCACTTGCTGCTGGCGCGGCAGTCTTGACTACTACATTAGACTCATTAAGAATTTGAGCGCTTTCCCATTTAGCTACACCGTCACCACATTTAACAATCCCGGTATCATTTTCAATACCCAACTCACCTTTTAATAACACAGGATTAGCATTAGACCAATTAGCAGCTGTGTCATTTCTAATAATAATTCTACTATTTAATTGTCTTTGTGACACGTTATCTCGCCCTTTCTTTATAATTATGTGGCACTACCACCATTTATAACTTCAATATCATCATAGTTGGAACCAATACAAAAATATTTCATATCGGTTGTATCCCATCTATAAATCTTATTATTTGTTGTATCTAAAAATATATCGTTTTCCCATCCACTATTAGGAACAACAGGAAATTCTAAATAAGTCACATAAGAATGAAATTCACCCAATAAATTCAGTTGACTAGAATTTTTATCTCCAATCAACTCATGCCCATTTATACTTGGTTTGTTTGTAAGTCTATTATAATCGCCATCTTTGTAAACTACTTGACTGCGATTAAATTCTACTTGAATATCAGTTACTACATTCCCTTGGTTCGATTGAACATCTGTAGCTATATTTCCTTTACTTGATTGAATATTAGTAACCGTATTCTCTTGATTAGAAACAACAACCGCGCTCATACACTCACCGTATTTTCAACACAAATAGTAGAGGCTGGTAATAAAGTAGTTATATCTTCACTTTCTAATTTAACCCCTATTTTATAAAAACCGTAAGGAAATAAAGCTGTAATTTCAGGTGTAAATTCCATTTTTATTGTATTATCAGTATATTCTTGATTTTCAAAAATAAAAGTATATATACTTTTATCCGTGTGTAAATTCTTTTTAAAATCCACTATAATTTTATCAGTTGGTTGAAGAATATAATCTGTTCCATCACATTGCTTAATAGTGAATTTTAAACTCCATGTAAAGGTGTCTCCTTCATACCAATAAATCTTACCATCCCTAATGCGCGGAGAACTCCTTCCACCCATTAGAAAATTTTCACATCGAAACATCTAGCACCACGCTCTTTCACATTATAAAAGCTAGATTCATGTTGTTTTGAGGAATACATATTTTAACCGTTGCACCAACCGTTAATGTTTTATCCCCATATAATGGCAATGTATAGCTTTTGCCATTCATTACAACTTTATACCCACTAGAATCTATACTTTCTATTAGACCAGTATAAATTTTTGTTCCTGTATCATTTTTTTTAATTAAATATTCTATTGCCTTGACAATTTCGACCATTGCCTGTTTTTCTTCGTCCATTTTTTCATCACTCACATTTTATAGCTAATAAGCAGAGAGCCTTAACGTAGGCTCCCCACTTGAATAGCTGTTGACATAAAATTATTCTTTAATGTGTTTACAAAAGAACTTGCGTCTTTAACATTCGGTAGTACCAATTTTTCAAAATTAAACTGATTATTGGTATCTCCACTTCCAGAACTATTATTTGCGCCCATCATGCTTAGCCATTGTGACGGATGATATTGACCAATTTCCATTAAGTTTTGTGCCAATGTATGAGGAACAATACCAGAACCACGACTCAAAGGTGCTAAAATATTCTGTTGTGGAGGAATATACAATTCGCTACCGCTCTCATTAATTCTTCCTATCATATTTCTAGGAATACAAGAGCTACCAGAGGCAAAGCCCTTGGCTGATAAAGCGCTTTGAGTTTTACTACCAAACACACCATCAGCAGATAAACCAGAATCTTTTTGGAATTTCTTTAGCGCATTTACTGTTTGAGTTCCCATAACGCCATCGACCGCCAAGTTCCCATAACCCAAAGAATTTAAAGCGTTTTGCAAAGCTTTTACATTATCGCCCTTACTGCCTTTTTTCAGCGTCCCAGAAGATTTTGTTGAAGAACTTCCACCGCCACTGCTTTTTCCAGGTGAAATATAGTTATCATCCAACTGCTGAAGAATTGAATTGTATTGATTAATAAAACTCTTTAAATTACCAAGTCTCTTTTCCCAATTCTTTTGCTCTTCATTTACACCAAATATCTGTTGAGCAATTAATCTCTTTTGGTTATTTTCATAAGAATCAGCAGCTTCTTGCCACAAATCCTTATAATCTTCCCAATATTGTATTTTCTCATCATATTTATCTTCGGAAGCTTGTTTTTGATTTTGTAAATCCTCTAATTCTTTTTCATAAGCTTGTTTCCGTCTAACTTCATCTAAGTTCTTTTGAGCTTCATTTACAGCACCTATGTCACTTTCATAAACAAAACCCTTTCCCTCACGATATATTCTAACTCGTGTATTCTCAGCTTTAGCAAGACTCTCCAATGCTTCTTCTAATTCTAATTGCTTATCTAACTCTTCATTTTGTTTTTGTAACGCTTTTATTTTAGCGTCCCAATACTCTTGCTCTTTCTTCTTTTGTTTTTCTAACGCTTTTATCTCTTTATCAGCTAAATCATTGATATAATCTAAAGCGTCCTCATAATTTTCTTTTTGTCTTTGCAACGCTTCTTTCGCTGCGTCAGACGTTTGCTTAGAAGCAGAACTTGATTTAGATTTAGACTTAGAGCTAGATTTTTTAGAGGATTTTTTACTAGAACTCTTTTTCTTTACAGCGGGTGCAGACCAGTTTTGAGCAATAGGCGAAACACCGTCAATTGTTCCGTCCCCACTTAAAATGTCTCTAGTGTCTTGAGCATTATATACTACATCGCCCTTGTGTAGGTATCCTAGCTCAGCTCCGTGTTCACCCGCTATATAAGCATTCCTACCATGTTTATCTGTTACAAGCTCGGGCCCTTTTTCACCTAGCCAAGATAATTCATTTTTAGGTGCGCCAGTCGGAGGAGTGCCCGTCCAACTGCCTTTTACTCTTGATAAATAATCATTTACAACATCATTATAATTCGGATTTCCTGCTCCAGGCCCCGTTACCTTAGTTTGTATCGTAACCGTTTTAACAATGTTAGGCATTTTGCGCACATCGTTAAATTGGTCTTGAACTGTGGTTAAATCTTTTTGAGCGTCCTCAGAATCAACATCAACATGCAATAAAGCTTTAAGCTCAACATCGGACTTCTCTTTGGCTTTAGCTATTTCCTCATCAATTTTTTCCAACGGAGTGTTACCGTTTTCATCACTTACATCAGTTTTAATATTTACTTTCTTAATTATCTCACTGATTTCAGAACTTGTGAAACCCATTTTTGACAAGAAAGCCACTAAATCAGATAATTTAGCAGTTGCTTGGCCCGTAGTAGCGTCAACACTAATAATCTTTTGTTGAGTTAATAAATCCGTCCAAGCTTGAGTAGAGGATTGTAAATCTAATATTTCAACCCCAGCTGCTTTGGCTTGTTCTATAAAATTATAAAACTCAACATCGGTCATATTCATTGCTGTTTGAGCATCAGCACCAAGCATTAATAACTTTTTGCCATTATCATCTACAACCAGACCAAGTTCACTAGCTTTTGACATCAATGAATCAAAATCGTATTCTATAACCCCGCCTGTTTGTTTGTAAGCTTCTAACAAAGCAGAAAGAGCTTCTCGAGGTATACCAAATGCCTGTGCTAATTTTTCAGCATTTTTAATCATAATATTGCCAGCAGCATCAACGCTAGCAATATCAGGACTTACCCCAGCCTTTGTGATGAGGTCACCTAGCTTAGAATAATCCCCATCTTTAATAAACTTATAGAAAGTTTCATATCTTTCTCTTGCGGTTTTCTCGGCTAACTCCCAATCCCCATTAAAATCAGCATACCAATTGTCCCCAAAAAATATACTCATTAATTCTTGAGTTTGCGCGCCTCGATTTCCTTCAGCAAGGTTCTTCATCAACTGCTCATAGCCTTTTGACATATTAGCTAAATGAGCGGTTTCAGGTTCTATTTTTAAAGCGGCTGTTACTCTATCGGAAATGCCTTGTGCACCAGCTTCAATTTCATCGCCTTCTGCATTTAAGGCATTGCGCATTTGAGCCAAAGAATCTTTAAACTTAGGAGCATATTCAGACTCGGCTAAATTTAATAAAATTTTCCTAGATTCTTCTATACTCTTGTTACCAATCGAAAAATCAGAACTATTAATAGTTTTTACAAGATTATCATAATCTTGAGCATTTTTAATTTCAGCTGCGCCCATTTGAGTAAGAGCTTCTATACCCTCTTTTTTAATGGCCTCAATATAAGCGTCTTGAGCTGTATTTACTTTATCTTGAGCTTCTTGTAGGTTTGACAACTTAGTAGAAACAGCGCCTAATGCATCTGATACATCCATTCCTGCTCCTTCAGCTTGTCTAAGCTTATTGAGCATTATAGAAAGTTTAGATATTTGTTCTTCAACAGGGGCGTTATTGTCCCACATTTTGCCCCACTCGTCACCAAAGACTTGTCTAAATTGCCTTAATGCGGAACCCGTTGCTTCCACAGACGCAGTTTGAGCTTCCTTTAACCCTTTCTCGGCTTCTACTATTTGAGCTTGTAGATATGTACTATTGTTTGCTAATCTCTTACTATAAATTCCACCAAGAATTTGAGATTGCTCTTCATACTTCCCATTAACTAAATCTATACCGGCTGCCTCATCGCCAATTGAATCTACAATCTTGCCTTGTAGTTCACTCAACTGTTTGTTTATAGCAACTCTTTCTTCATCGCTCTCAGCGTTTTTCTTTTGAGCCGCTAATTCTCTGTATTGAGCTAATTGTTCTCCAAGAGTAGTGGTTAATTCGCTTTCTTTTTGACGTAATTCTTCAGCCTTTTGTTGTTGTTCTGCTCTGACCTTACTAGCATGGGCTGAAAGTGCAGAAAATATACTAATACCAGCACTTAAAATGCCTAAAAATCCACCAACACCCAGAACCCTTGTAAAAGCACCTACCCCGCTTATCAAAGAACTAAAAGTGCCTTCGCCAACAGAGCGCAAAGAACCAAAAGCAGACGTTGCTGCTTTTATAGCTACTGGAATGTTTTTAAACGGCTCTATTAAACTAGTAAAACTATTTTTTAAATTGTTTACTGCATTAGGAAATTGATTTCCTATAAAAATTCCCGCAAATGTTACCAAAACGGGTATAAAAGTTTGTAGTCCACCCAAAGCATTTGCTACTTCTAAAATAGATGTAGCAAAACTAAGTATGGTTTTTACAGCACCTGAACTAATGCCTTTTGTAAAGAAGGCTTCAAACTGAGCCGTGAGCCCCGCCATTTTACCTTCAATAGAATCAAGATATGCCGCATTCTCTCTTGAGGCAGAACCAAAAGAGTTCATAGCGACCTCACTAGCGCCGACTGCACTTCCAAAGTTTGAAAGCACACTGTTTACAACGTCTCATTTGTATTAAGTTAATATAATTAACCGTCCTTATACTTTCATATAAGATTAGACTATATTTTTATCACGATATAAAATCGTAATAACTGGCTCTTTCCACATGAATACCATGTGTACCCTACTTGCTTCGTCTATTAAAATAGCTTATTCTATTATATAATAGTTACATTTATTAATTTTATAAAAACTTATTAATTCTTATAGAAACTAATTGCTTTTGGTAGTCGTTGAACCTTATTCTATATTTCAATAGAATCTTGGCTGCGGATTGACCATATATCTTTACGCTTTTTACCATACTCTAGTTAGTTACTCTAAACCATTGAAACATTGCTGTCACAACTTGGTACGCAAAGCTTTAGGCTTCCATGTCTTTTTTACACAGAAATAGTAAACCACGCTATCTTCCCCGCAATTTAGCCAGTACGGGCTTATGTTGCAAAACCTGGGTTTTCTTGTTTGTTAGCTTTTGTTTTCACAAAAGAACGGATTATATTTTAATATTGTTCAAAACAATACCGCAGACTCTTTCCATATATACATATGTACTCTACTCGCTTCGTCCATTTATATGGCTTATTCTATCATATGATAGTTACATTTGTCAACTTAAAGTCAACTGCTTTCGATAATCTCTGAACCTTATTCTATATTTCAATAGAATCTTGGCTGCGGATTGACCATATATCCTTATACTTTTTACTATATCTTGGTTAATTACTCCAAGCCCTTAATATATCACCATATTAAGTTAGTATATAAGGCTCTTAGGCATCCATGTTAAACACAGATAAAAGTGATGAACCTTTTCTTTCCCGCAATTAAGTCTGTCTGTGGCTCAACCCTAAAGTCAACCACCTATCAAAGAGGCATAATAATTTTTAGTATTCTGGTCTAACGTATCCCAAATACCAGATAATTCCGAAAAAATTTCAAACGTAGATTTTAACTGTCCACCTGTACCCATTAGGGTTATACCGATTTTGTTAAAATCTTTTTCCATAGAGGCCAATAAGTCAAGGTTTTGCTCCCCTGAATCATCCATAGCCTGTAAATTCAATGTAATGGTTCTTAAACCACGGGCAACACGACTTGCTTGCCCAGGCATCATTTCGGTGCCTGCTGTTAGCACATTATATTAATAAAGAATCGTTACTTCTTTATGAATTGCACAAAACAATTCCTTACACTTTCATGTAAGATTAGATTATATCTTGTTTATAATAAAATATAAACTGCCCCGTTTCCCCGCACTTGCGAGTATGCTATATTACAATAGACTTACTAATCGTTGAACTTTTTTCCATTGTCTATGGAAACTTAGCTGCGGATAACCCAATATTTATTTTTGTTACTATACCAAAAACACTACTTTTTGCCATCATAATATTACTATTATAACTTAGTAAATAAATCTCTAAGGGCTTCCCCGTCAATTAGAGGCATTTTACTAGACCAACTATTTTAGCCTAATGTTTGTTCCATACTATTACCAGCTTGTGCCATTGTAGCGGCAACTTTAGGAACAGCCGTGGATAAATCACCTGATGATACTGCAAACTTATTTGCTACTTCGTTTACAGCATCTACAATATGTTCTGAATCTGCTGCTGTAATATTAAATGCTTTCATTTGAGAAATTAAGAAAGCAGCAGCGTCACCAGCACTTACTTCTTCATCAGCAACATTCTGGAACATAGAAGCAACTTCAGCTAATTGAAGAGATTCTATATCATTAAAACCAGATTTAGTAAATTCAGTTGCAGCTTCAATCACCTGTGTAGCCGTTCTCGCAACTTTTTCACCAACCTGTAAAGCTCTATCACCAAATTGCTCTAGTTCAGCTCCTGTCATGTCACTAACTTTTCTTAATTCTGTCATAGCTGCGTCTAATTCAAAAACAGAAGACACACCTTTTCTAAAAGAATTGTAAACAGAATCAATTATTTTTGTACCAATTTGCCATCTTGAGTTCTTATCAATAATACTGCTCAAGGACTGACTAGTTTTGTCCATGGCTTTATTCATTTTATTGAAACCAGAAGTGGCAGATTTAGTACCAGCGTCACCAAATTTAAAACCCTTAAAGTTTGAAGCAAGCTTATTAAGCTGTCCTTGTAAATTGTTTTCATCTAAAAGGGCTTTAACGTTAATACTATAATTATTACTTCCTGGCAAATAAACCACCTCATTATTGCCATAGGATTATTTCTTTTTCAAATTCCCACTAACCCTATATTTTTTCATTGTTGAAGCGGCGATTAAAATAGAATCAGAAATATCATCATCATTTTTAGAAGAACCAGGAGACACAAAAATTAAATTCAGATTAAACATCTGATTAGCCAACTTAATAGAATTTTCTTTTAATTTATCCCTTTTTTGGTCAGCTCTATCCCCACTAAATATTCCTATATTCTTTCTCCAAGTAGAAACAGGAATAAAATCTATTAGTAAATCAGGATAATCTTTTTTAAACAATAATAAAGAACCTTGAACAGCTCCCAATTGTACTAAAGTTTTCTTTCCTTTTTGAGAAAACAAAGGAACATCTTCAACCACTAATCTATCTGGATGATATTGTTTAATTACCTCGTCTAATTGAGTAAAAATATCTACTATTCTTTCACGCCAATCTTCATGTTTGCGCTTTGGTACTATTTTACCATAAGCCAATAATTCATCATTAAAAAAAATGCTCCAACCAGTACAATTGGTTGAAGCATCTACACCCATAACTATCATTTTGTCTCCCTATCTCATTTCTATTCCCTGCTGTTCCATTCCTTCATAAAACCATTCTTTTAATTTCCCGCTATCTAATTTAGCAAGCAAAGGAGTGAACGCATTTCTAGCGCCTCGCCATGGGCCATCACCAAAATAAGGGCCCGATAACCCCTCATAAATAATTTCTGCTAAATCTTTTGTTGCGCTACCTGAATACGGGCTACCATGTTGATACATTGATTCATTAACAACCATTTTGGAATAATCTTGCTTAAGCTCACCCTCTGCGCCACGAGAGAGAGAATTAACTTCTGTTTCCCAACTATCCCTGAATTGTCCTGTACGTTGATAAACACTAGGCGCATAAGAGCCATAAACAATATCGTCTATTTCCATTTTATATTCTTCCAACATTTTATCCATAACATATTGAACAGCTTTTTGAACAGGAATCCGAAATAAATTGTAAAACTCAGTAGGATTTCTTGCAGGCATAATTATTCCTTCTTTAATAACTCGTCAGATAAATTCATCTTGCTAGCTTTTTCTGCCTGTTTAAGCACCTTTTTCCAATTTACTTTTTTACCACTCTCAATAAGTTTTTCTAGCTCTTTCAAAAGCTTACACATTTCCTTGTTGGGGTTGGTTTCGTGTTCAATATATTCATCAATTTTATCAATGTTGCGAATATGAGACTCAATCTCATCAATATATCCATTTGCCCAAATGGTTTCAAAATCCAATTCGGAAATTTCTTCGTCTGTTAAATCAGTGCAGAATTTTAAAATTAAAGCGTGTTTGGAAACTTCTCTCACGTCATAAGTATCATCTAATTGAATTAAAACATCACCAATATACTTAATAACTTCCCAAGTCAAAAATGGAATAATCTCTATTTCCAAATCCTCTAAATAAATGTTCGCAGGACGTTTTAGTTCTGCAATTTTTCTTACATTTTTTTTCATGCGTTCCACTTCCATAATATGTAATGCGGGAAAATCCCGCTATTTATGTTGACATTATACCAATTTTCTGTTTAAATGTCAATACCTTTATTTCGTATTGGCAATAATAGCCTCTACCGTATTCCTTACCCAAGCATCATAGTCTGCTACTGTTGATTTGATAGCATTTTTAATTTCAGTGCTTGCAATCTGTTCAAACGCATTTTTGGTAATCTCAAAAGCCTGTTGCTGTTCTTCAATATCAAACTTACCATCAGCTTTTAAAGATTTAACATAGGTTTCAGAGGTTGTTACAACAATATCTTCTAGCATAGAATAAGCACGACTTAAATATGTATCCACCGTTTCATTTTCAGTCTTACTCTTTAGCCAATTTGTTGCTTTCTTGACCCCATAAACAATCAAAGCAGACACCAATGGAACCGTAACAGTAATAACTGTTTGTAGCGCAGTCATAATAACATCATTAAAACTTCCCATAACATATCCTCCTGTTAAAATTATTATTACTTAACAACTAGTCCTTTTAAAGTGTTGATACACTCTTTACATAATAGAAAACAAAAGCCCCAAACAACACAATGGTAATAAAATTCTTTTTCAAAAATCCCAAAATATCAAATTTACCCTTTTCGTCCACTTCTTCTACTTCATTCTCTATTCTCATTAAATTCTCTTCCATTTTTTTAACTACTTCTCGGCTATGCTCTACGTCTTTTATATTTTGTTCCAACAAATAATTAGTTTTCATCATTGTTTTATTTAATTCGCTCAACATATTATTGTTGTTTTTTACCATTGTTGTTAGGTTTGTTATTTGAACCTCTGTTTTCGCTAAACTTGTCTCAGCTTTACCCAATCTTTTTTCTAAACTTCGATAATCATTTTTTATATCTGTAATCCCATCCATCCTCTTCCCTCCCCCTTTTTTTGTATTTATTATCAAAAATGCCTAGTGCTTTCTTTAATCGAGTTTCTATCCTCATCATATCTTTCGTCTCTATATCGCCCAAATACTGTAACAACTGTCTTTCTTCTATAGGCATTATTTGTTCTGTTAAAATTGTATTAGATTCTTTCCATAAAAAAGGATATTTATCTACTTCTAAACTATAATGAGTGGGAAGCCATGTTTTTTGTTTACTAGTCAACGGGACACACAAAAACACGGTACTATAACGACAACTATAATTATTTCCCACTATCAAGACTGGCCGCACACCAAACTGTATACTCCCCACTCTTTTCCCTAAGTCAGCTAAATAAATACCTCGCCGCTTAATCAACATTTCATTGTTTTTCCTTCTTTACATAAAACTCTCCGCTTTTACGTCTTATACCTATTTTAACATAATCAGGGACAATATTATAAGGGTTCACCACAGCAATAACCCTGTTTTCATAATCAACGTACAACTTCCCCTTTTTCTCAAATCGTACATTACAATACCCTTCTGGTACTTCTTTTTTTGTCCTTAATAAACAATTGTCTTGTGAATTAGTCGGAATCACTTTGTTTTGAGTTCTACAAAATCTTGAAAATGGGCAAATGTCATTAGACTTTTTGCAAAATAAATACAATCTACCATTTTCATCTTTATAATAAACATAGGGACACATTACAATCACTCTCTTAATATGTAATTAGTGGGAGCTTATGCCCCCACATTATAAATTATTCTACTTCCACAGAAACAACGGCCTCAACTTCGGGTTTGTCTGTAGCAACAATCTTAAGGTTAGCTTTACCAGCAGTAGACTTAGCGGTAATCTTACCTGTATTATCAACAGTGAAATAAGTTTCATTGTCGGGTGTAAAGGTCAGGTTGGTGTTGTCTACAATAGAACTTGCCACAATGCCACCATATACGGCATAAACCTGTAGTGTTTCCGTTCCACCCTGAGCAATACTGATTTCACCACCGTTAGCAACCGCTAGAGCCTTCAAACCATCAGTCCATTTAGCGCCACTGATAACTTCTTTGATAATAGCATAATAACCATTATCTTCACAGCTCGTGCCTGTATAAACAGCCAGTGCAGAACCAGTTAGATTGGTAGTGGCAACGCCATCAGAGGTCAAAGACAATTCCTGACTACCCGCAAACTGGAACCGTGGAATTTCAATAACCAAAGAACCTACACGAGAAGAAGAGTCGGTTACTTTGGTTTCGTTGTCAGCTTTGAATAGACCAATGGTCAAGATAGCAGTACATTCCGCAGGAATCATATTGGAAGGTACTACGAACTGACGCATACCAGAGTTCTGAGTATTGTATTTTACACAAACTACAGTACCCACTGGTAGATTAGTAGCAGTAGCATTCTTGCCAGTAAATGTAATCTTCTGCCAATCATTTTCACCAGCAATACGATAGTAACCAACAACGCCCCAGTTAAACAGTTCAACAGGAGTACCGCTTACGGTAATTGTGTTTTCTGTTTCAATTGTTACTTCTTCCATCGTTAGAATATTGCCACCAATTTCAATAGTACCGCCTACGTTTAGAGCAAGATACTCCAAGCTAAATAAAGCATCTGTCAAAGTCAGTGTAAAAGAAGAATCGTGGAAATAGCGTCCCAATAATGGGTTAGACTGACCACCACGAACATCTTCACCAGTTACTTCTACAGAAATACTACTTTCTGTTAGAGTTTTAGAACTAGCAATCAAATCACCTTGGTTGTAAAGGTCGATATTACCTACACCAGCCAAAATATAATTTGCCATGAATATTTCCTCCTACTTTTTTATCGTTGGATTGACATACCTGAAATTTTATCAGTAAACTCTTTAGCCCCTGTAAAGATTTCAGCGTATTTGTCTTTCTTTCCTTTTATAATCCAATGCTCAGGTGGAGTTTTAAATGTAGCCCCTTGTATCCGAGCATTTTCTTTAATTTGATAATCAATTTTGTCTACAGCTATAGCAAACAGCCCATAAAAATCACGAATAGTTAAATTAAACACTTCCTGTTTCTTATATCCCGTTTCACTCATAACTGCTAAAATTTTCTTTTCTAATGGAACCTGTATTGCATTTTTGTTTTTTAATCGCATATAATCTTCATACAATTCTTTTACATCATTATTCACAATGCGATCATCATAATCTTCAATGTTTTGATATAAAATAATTCTTTTAATATCATCAAAATCTTTTGAAGTTATTATAGTTCCGTCTATATCTAAATAAATATCATTCTTTTTATTCCTGCGCCAAACGGCTCCTGGAACATCCAAAGAAAAAAAGTTAATTAACTTTTGTGTGGGCACATCAAAATGCAAACATATTTTCAATATTTCTTGAAAAGACATTAACAATGAAAATTCGCCATTAGTAGCAAAAGTCAAAAAAAGAGAATATAAATATTTCAAATAGGACATTTGGATGATTTCCACACTAGCTGTCGCATTTTTGTCTATATGCAACATGCCTTGCCCTCTTTCAAATTCTTTTATATTCTTTAACAAAACTGGATAAATATATATCTTTTCTTTTGCTTTTGTCATATATGGAATTGGTTCATCAAAAGGAACATATTGTTCAATTAGCTCATCTATCCGCTTTTTATCCACAGCAAGTGTCCTCTTTAACATTGCTCAAGTTCGTAGCCATCACAATTGCTGTTCCTGTAAACGTTTTATCGTTCCCCAAAACCATACGAGACTGACTAAAAGAAGAAAGTTCTCTATTAAATTGAAAATAACCTATGCCCCCAACATCAGCACCATTTAATGTTTTCATAATTTCCATTTCCATAACATCAGACCGATTACAAGGTATTCCGTTATATTCAATTAAACTTATCTTTCCCCCATATAAAACATCTATTTCATAAGTCACCACAGCTCTTAATTGATTCATAGGCACACTATAATACCTATAACATTTCAAAATCGTTGTGGATTCATATATCATATCTTCAACTAACGGAGTTAAAAACACATTATAATCTACTTGATTCTCTTGATTCTTCCATATCATGTCTGATTTTTCAGACAAAGTTAAATCTTTCTTAGATAAACAATCATAAGTAGGATATTTTAATATTTTCCATATGTTTTCATTTTCCATTAATTTTTCAATAATAGCATAAGGAATAGAAGGAAGGGAGGAAAATTGATTAAAAGCACCCGTAGGCGATAAACACTCACTCATTCGTTATCCCCCCTTAAAACAAAGGTAATAATTTAATTTGTTTCTTTAAAACAACATCAGCAAACGAAAATGTTACATCCAAAGGAGTTGTGCTCGGATATAAACATTGTAAAGTATATTGATTGTTACCATTTTCTATAAAACGATAATAATCATCAGTAGCACCGCTTAATGTTACATTTACTTTATTTTCTGTTTTTTCACCGTCTAAATAAACCACAGCAGAAAAATCTTTTGTTTCGTTTTGCTTAATTTGAACAATGTCTGGAACCACTACAATAGAATATTGTTTAGCTACTTCTTCTACTATACTAATATCAATAGTATCACTCACCGACGGGTTTTCTTTCAAGGCAACCTTAATTTGTGCAACACCGCCAACATCACCCGTTAGTTCAAAATTACCCTCTTCGTCTATTGTAGAATTACTATCCAAAGAACGCCACACTAAATCTCTATCTACAATTTCGCCATTGCACTTTACCTCTGCCTGTAAACTACCTTTATATCCTTTTATCTGCTCAAAGTTATTATCCAATAGATTTATTGTATATACATATTGTAAAGAACTAGCTACATTATTCTCTAAATCATCATCAGAATGAATTTCATCTAAAAACAAATCAAAGTATAACAAAGGAGTATCTTTATCCACATAATTATTCTGCATATAATTATTATACCCAGTTATTTTATAAGGACGCCGATTAAACAAAAACCTCTGGTTTACTTTCCATTGAATAGTTTTTTCATTTCCCTGAATAATCATTACAACATGATTGTTGGGAGTAATAATGTCACTAGAAACTTGAGGGCTTGGCGAAGAAGCCGTATAATCCAAAACGCAAGGAATAGAGATAATAGCACCACTTGTAGGAGAAACATATTTAGCAAAATTATTACAACGTCTTACAATAATAGATTTCACAACTGAATTGTATTCATCATTAAAAGTTGTTATCCAATAATTATTGTCAAAATTATAATAACGTCCCTCTTGAGTTTTATGGTCTAAGCTACGAAAAATAATCTTTTTAAAATCGTCCCCACTTTTGCGTCCCGTAGTAACTTCATCAATTACATGATTTAGACGTGCCTCTATCTCGCAAAACTTAAAATCTCTAAAAGGTGTTTCCTCTTTAATTTTATAAACCGTTGTAGTATTATCCCATTGAGCGTTTATAAGAGATTGCAAATCTTCTCTATATTTATGGTTTGGATTTACAGCAATTTCACTAATATAATTGTTATAAAACCGAAAACTCATTATTTTCTTGTCCTCTTTCATTCACAGAATGAATTGCTCTCATTACAATTCTCTTTACCATCTTATGCTGAATCTCTAAGCCACTTTCATAAAGCCCCACTATACTACCTAACACTTCTACATCTACTAGACCCATTTTTACATATCCCTTAAAAATAGGTATTAATGTTTCTAAGTAGTCCATGTAAGAATTTTCTGGGTGTTCTTCGTATAACGGTAAAATTTTATAAAGACTCGCAATAATTCTCTCTTTAATTCGTTTATCCATTTTATCTCTCCTTATCTTAGACCAAACCACTATAATAAGGAAGTTCTTCTAAATGGTCAAACTTATATTCTGTAACATCTTTAGAAATCTTTTCTTTAAGTCTATCTAAATATTCACTTTTCTCTTTAAGATTATTGCTCTCTGCATAATGCTTAAAATCAGAATCGTTCAAATGTAAGTTTACATATCTGGTATCATTTGTTAAGCTTTTAAACCATTCATAAACCAAATAATCAGATAGTATCACTTTTTCTGAATTTGCTAAAACCAAGAGAAATGAACGAGATTCACCATCATAATCCAAAGATTTCAAACAATCATGAAAATCATAAATAGCTCTTATCAAAAAGCCATCCATATATTCTTGAAAAATAGACATGTCCTTTTGATAAATCCAATCAATTTTATAATCTCGAATTATAACTAAGGCTAAATCTATAATTTCGTCAAAAGTGGTTCCCATTCATCATTCACCCTTTACATCAAGAGGTTCCAAATCCATATAATTAATTCCAGTCAACTGCCCCAACTGAATCAAAATATTGGCATCCACACTTTCTTTGTTCATTACTTTATTTGCAACCATATCAGAAATAATTCTCTTTTGGTCAATAGGAGCACTCTTATACACCTCTAAAACATAAGTAATATCATGTTTCAACAAATCTCTTAATTCGGAATCAGACAAAATCTCTTCATACATATAAGACAAATCGTTTTCTTCAACAAAATCAGCGTCCGCAATGTATACCAAACCTTTTGTAATAGCGTTATGAGAGTTGTTCACAATTTCTCGCGCTTCTTTTTCAGGAAAACTTCTACGCGCAAACTGCCCCTTTAATTCATAAATCCTGTGCCCTTTAAGATTTAATGTGCCACAAGTTAAATTAACAAAGGGAATATTTTTTTCAACAACCTTACTCTGCTTGGATTCTAAAACAACTGCTTTTTGAGCGTTTAACTGCGTAATTAAATCCATTTGAGATTTTAGCTGCTCTTTGAGTTCTTCAATCTCTTTTTTTAACGCAACAGACTCATCTACTTTTTTTGTCGCTTGTTTATTAGCCATGGATTTAGGTTTTGTTGCCTTTTGAGTATTTTTAATTTCTTCGCTTGCCATTCCTTATATTCCTTTCTTTCCATATAAATATATAGGAGAGAGATTTTTCCCTCTCCTATATAAAATTTTATTAGTCAGTGATTTTGTAGATACCGCCGTATGCGCCAGACGCGAAAGCAAAATCAAAGTCTTTACGCATTGTAAAGTTCTGCGTAATATCTGCGTTATCATAGAACTGATTAGAGTTCGTCAGAGAAGTAGATACAGCACCTTTAACTAGTTTATCCATAGCAGGGCTAATGATATAGAGGGTATCTGGGTCTAGGGCTAGACCGAAATTACTATAGTTGCCAGTAGCTACCTGTGGCAAACGTAGTAAGTCATAGCCATAGAAGTCTTTAACCAAACCAATACGGCCACCTTCAGCATCAAAAATGCCACGAAGATTTAGACTAGCATCGGTCGGTACTTTCATTAGAGCAGTAGCGGTGCCAGCAATAATTGGACGAGCGCCAAAATTGTATGCTTCAACAGTTTCAGCCAGCGTTACTAGAGTTTCAGCGGAGAAAGCACCAGATACATTTAGCTGAGTCGGATAAGTGCTAGCAGTCATACCAGTTGTTAGAGCGTTAGTAGCTTCTTTGGTCATTTCAGTTTCAATGGAATATACAACCAAACGTACAAATTCAGCTAAATCTTCTTTACCAGCGAGAACTTTATACATGTCAACATAAGTTGTAATAATATGTTCAATTGGCATTAACTGTAGGTTGCCGTCATATTTCTTCTGACGGAAGGTAACTCTTTCACCGTGCGCACCTTTGCTTACAGTATACAGAGTTTTTGGTTTGATTTTGAAGTTTACCATGTCACCGTATCCAACATAACGAAGGTCGGTATACAGGCCAATGCTTGGGTTGATTGTAGCTGGTAATACAGCATTGATAGTTGCATCAATAACTGCTAGTGCAGCCCAGCCGACATTAGGATTAGAAGCCCAAGATTCTTTATTAAGTTCTGTCCGTTCTAACCCTGCACGTTTTTCCACTTCACGGAAGAAAGCTTTAGAAATTTTATCAGCTTTCTCATCCAGACTTACACCTTGGTCAAATTCACCGAGGGAACGGGACATATTGACCTTGTTATAATGATTGTAGTAGTCTTTGAATGCTACAAAATAATCTACATCGCCATTGGCAAATGTCAAAATTTCATCGGAAAACATCTTCATTATTATTTAGCCCCCTTTACGTCTTCAAAGTTCTTCTCACACCGTAGAACATAACTCGCTACAATTTCTCCACCAATATCAAAGAAATGTTTGCCCACAATAGAGAAATAAGCACCAGCATCGGGAGCAGTTTGGGCAACGGCAAACTTACCACCAGTACCAATGGTTACAAAGTTGTAAGTTGGTTGGTCGGTCGGTGCGGAACCAGAAACGAAACAGTTGCCATCTACTTCAATGCAGTCCACCCCAGGATTCATAAAGCAAAGAGACAACGGCTGACCCGCTTTGTTGTAGAAAGAGCGAGGGTCATCTAGTAGATTCATTTCTAAAGTAGAACCTACTTCGGGTGTCCTTACAACCCAAATGCCATAAGAAGCTGCGGTTGCAGGAGTTACAGTAAATTCAAAGCCCTGAATGTTCTGATTGGTGTCTCTGTTAATTGCACCAAGCACTACCGCAACGCCATTATCAAGATCGCTGGTTGCTACACCAACAGCTTTATATGCGTCTACGTTCATGCAAGTGCAGTGCATTGTATTAATAACGCCATGTGTTTTATCTGCCATAATAAATTCTCCTTTTTTCTTAATTTATATTAAAGTCTTTCCCATACGCCTGTGCTGCTGGGTGCAGAAACGGGAGCTGAAAAACTCATAATATCTTCTTTCTTTTTCATTTTAGCTGGTTTCTCTTTAACAACTTCAAAAGCCTTAGCCTTGACCATATTTGCCCAACCATCCATATCTCTTGGGTCACATGCCATACCAGCTTTACGATATTCTTCCAATGCTTCCGCAGGAATAACATCTTTCATTTCTTCCAAAGTGTTTTCGATACAAGCCAACTTTTCTTTTTCCATAACACCTTTACGGAACTCTTTAAGAGCTTTATTCTCTTCTTCCATGTCCATAATGATGTTTTTCTTTTCTTTTAATTCTGTCTCTAGTTGCGCAATCATTTCTTTGGCTTTTTCGACAGACATTTCTTCTTTTTCTTCTTCGCACTCTTCTTTAATTTCTTCCATCTTCTGTACTTTATCTTTCTTCACAGTATCCCACTTAATTTCAGCGTCTACCTTTTTATCGTCTTTACCAACTTCTACATCGGCTTCTACACGATAACGTTCACCATCTTTTGTGAAAATGATATGGTCTTTTTCAATGCTATCTACATATGCGCCCTTGCCTTCATGCTCTTGAACTTTCTTAATAACTTTGCCCCAGGCTTCGCGACCTTCAATAGCTAGTTTCTTAGCCTCTTCCATATCTTTCGCCTCCTCTTTCTCATCATCCAAATCTAATTTTTTATAAATAGCTTCTACTTTTTTTACAACTTCTTTCTCATCAGTGGCCTTGGCATAACCCAATGCGCTTGCTAACCCACCGCGATTGTAAACTAAAGTATCACCTTTCAACTGCATAACAGGATATTTAAGTTTTTCAGAGGGTGCTTCTTCCCATCCTTCTTCAACAATCATATATACATCTTTAACCAAACTAGACCTGTTTGAAGCTTCCATAATTTTATCTCTCAAATCTATTTTGTCCACATCACCCCATGGGGTTTCAGAAATAGACTCTTTAGATTTGTCTACTTTGTAAATCTTACCTTCCATTAACTTTCTCCTATTATTTGCGAAATCAATTAATTCATGCAATTTCTGATATTTCATATAATCTCTAGCTGCTTGTTCCACACTAAATTTCACAATAGAAGATGTAGCTAACTTACAACTAGGCTGAATATCTTTTCCAAGCAATGTTACACCAACAATGTTAAAACTAGAAACTGGTTTAGTATCATCTTCATCTTCATGATGAACAATAAACTCAACACTAATGGCTCTTTCATTACCATTATTTTTATACATTTCATAAACATCATTAGCATATAACTTGGAAATTACACCGTCTACAACAGCAAAAGTTCCATTTGCTGTTTCTTCATAACTTATAGTTGCATTAGGTGGAATATACCCAACAATAACCTCATCTATTTCATGACCTCTTACATCTTCTCTGAATCTATCATATCTCGCAACAATATATTTTCCTAAAATTGTCGGAGCATATTCTTTTAATACTTCTAAAGGAATAACAAGATGATGTGAATTAATTCCATCACTTAAAAATTTCAATCTAATAATTGCATTCTCAGAATTATCATCACCGCTATATTTGTCAATGACTTGGATAGAAAAAGATTGTAACATTTTATTCAACTACACTCCCCCCCTTTCCAAAGTCTATTTAATATATCTTGAACTTCCGATGATTTCTCAAAATACAAATATTTTAAGTCACCATAAGAAGGAAGATAACCTTGTTGTTGCAAAACAAAAGCAATTTCCATATCATCAATAGCAATATAATCATTTAGATTTTTAGGAACTCCTCTAATCATTAAATATCACGTTCCTTTTCTAAATCTAAACCAACAATACCCCATCTATTAATATGTGCATCATAAGTATCAAAATCTCTAGGCATTTGCTCTGCTTTGTCTCTTAAAGTATAAATTTGTCCCATTACTTTATTAAACAATCTCATAAAATGCTGCAAATCATCTAATACATTCTTGTCCCCAGACTTAATAGCAATTTCTTGAACACTAACAATCATTTTATAAGTGCTCTCAAACTCATCTAAAACGGTTTGGAACATCACTTGTAAATCGCCATATTCTCTTTTATCCTCATGAACAGCAGGGCGAATAGAGCGAATATTGTAATTGTCTTTAATTTCACTAATCTTATCTGCTAACAAAGGCATTAAATGACTAATTTTATGATGAACAATATCTGCTGCTTGTGGCATAGAAAAAGTATTCTGTAAAGTAGACGCAACTACATCAAGAGTCGCATTCAAATCAAAGAATTGTCCATACAATAAATCCAGCGCTTCACTGGTTTCTTTAGAAATTAACATGAAATCACCACCTTAGCTATTACGGTTTGCCTCACCTGAAGGAGTTAATACCCCATCATCTACTTGAGGGCGACCACCTTTAGACTGACCAATAGTATGAATAGAAACAAGAGGCGTAATCTTCTTCCATTTATCACTGTAATAAGATTCTGTAAGCATATTATCAAATTCCATAGGCGTATATCCAAAAGCACTAGCGAAAGCAGGGGGACTCAAAGTGATACCTCTTTCAGCCAAATCCATAATCTGTTTCTGTCGTTTTTCTCTTTCAAATGGGAATATACTGCCTTCAAAACAAAAATCAAACCGCAATTTAATTCTCTTAGAGGCCAAATAACGATTGACATAATAATTTAAAAATGTGTTAAACTGTAAATAAAGTTTAGCAACTACTTGATAATCCGACATTAGAGCGTTCTCAATTTCCAAGTTGCTCATTTTGTCAGTAGAATAAATTAAACGACTTGCAGAAGCCGCAGGAGCAACAGAACTCTTATAATAAGTGCTCACCATATCAGGATTTTCATCTTTATATTGCAACCAAGAAAGTTTCTCAACAGGCATTGCAGCCAACTTAACATTGTTATTTAACCCAGATTTAACCAAGGATAATAATTTACCCAGAGTACCAGGGTCAACAGAGAACTGGTCTTTCTGAGTACCAGACTTTGCATTGTCAAACATTCTCATTTCGCCAGCTAAAATAGCATAAGCACTCTGAAAATCTTTATCATATTGCAACTTTTGAATCTCATCATTCCTAATCACATTCTTTAAGAACGGAGCCAAAAACGGCACCTCAGCAAAATTTGACATATCTCTTTTGAATACCCACGCACCCTCTTGAGGTGTAGTTTGCGTCCAATAAGCAAAATTTCCAACTTTGTTGAATTGATTAGAAGGAATATAATTTTGAAAAGTATCATCTATAAAAGCCATGTTGAAATATTTCTTAAACACAGGTGCATACCCATTAATATCCACACCCGGCATTAAGAAATAAGTCATATCAAAATCAAACAATAAACCGTTTTCCCAATAACGGGTTAATTTGCACCTATCTTGGGGCAAAAGCTGAATAGCAAATTTAGGATTCTTATCCCCTGTTGCTAAATCAGACCTAAACCACACATAACACGTCTCATGTCTTAACACATCTTTTGTTATCTTTTGAAACTCTGATTTATAATTAAAACTTGTCAAAAACTTATTAACATAATTCTTTGCTCTATCAAAACTGCCATCTTCATAATCTTTTTCACTAGCATTTATACAAGAATAGCGCAAGTCAAAAGCAAGTAAGTTTGAATAATACTCAACCGCTCTCGCATAAATCATATCGAACTTTTCCATAAACTCACTAAAAGCTTGGAGTTCATGTTGTTGTTCTTTGTAATTTGCCAAAGCCGTTAATATCTTTTTATAAGTTGGTCTTAAAGCATTGTTGTTTAAATTCAACAAAACTTGATTAGATAATTCTGGTGTATATGCACCCTGAATCCCATACATAGACCCAACCCCATACATATAATGAGCCATTTGAAGCACATCATATACTTGTTCTTGTGTTAATGGTTGATTTTCATTAGCCATCCCTTCTCACTTCCTTTCCTGTTAAAATACTAGTTGATATTGAGAAATATCCATTTCTACTTGATTATCTTCTTTTGAAAGCTTGTTTTCCAATAATGTGCCTACCCAGTTACCATATGAGCATGCAACAATCCTATCTTTTACCCCACTTCTTGGTTCAGACAATTTAACTTTACCATCTCTCCATGTTGGAGATAAGTTAATAGCCTCATTTACCAACAACAGTGTCTGAATATACGGAAGTCTCTCCAAAATGCGTTGTTCAGAAGTCATTTTGTAATATCTTGTGCTCTCTTCTAATATTTGCTGATATTCCATTTCATCCACAAGAAATCTAATTTCCCTATTTCTTAAACGCAATTGCAAATCTATCCACATCATACTATTCAAATCTGCCGTACCAACAATAGGCACAATAGCAGGAATAGCCTCTCTATCTATCGCACGACTTCTTAAATCCGCTAATTTAGCATCAGGAACAACATGTATTCCCACTTCATCCGACACTGTAAATCCATGGGGGTTCCAAGCATTGCCTCTCTCTGGATGATTATACAGATTAGTTAAATTATTATACAAAACTTCTCCACCGTTACGAAGCGAAAATTACAAAAGATCGCTACACTTTTTCTTATGCTTTCACATAAGGTTAGACTATATCTTCTTTATTAAAAAATAAAGCGCACCGTTTCCATCATCAATCGCTTATGATGTACTCTACTTCTTCCATAAGGAATTTTCGATAGTCGTTGAGCCTTCTCCTATTCGGAGCTTGGTTGCTGATTGCCCAATATTTATAATTTTTAACATTCACGCACACATTATTTCACTGTCACGTTGTAGTTTATAAATCTCTAAGGGTGTCCCAGCAGTTAAATGCGTTATTCGATTTATGTTGCCATAAAAAGGAACCTCGTTTAATCCATCACGATAAAGTCAGCATTGTAATCCCAATAAAATTCTCTAATCTTTTTCTCCATCCCTGGGCTATCACTCGCAGGATGAGTTGTAATATAATCAATATTCCTATAAACCTTTTTGTTTTTGTAAAACAAAGACATACACCCAAGAATGCTATTATCGTTCTCTTGGTTTGTTGTTGTATTGGCAAAAGCAAAGTCAATAAAGAGTAATCTGTATTCATTTAATGCTTTTTCTTTAACAAATTCATCTTCCCCACCCAACACATCGCGTACATTAGGAGGCACGAATGGAACTTTAAGAATTTGATTATTGCGAAACATTTCTAAACTAAAGAAAGCATTCTCTGCCTCGCCTATCATTTCGTTCAATATTTCCATTCTAAAATCAAGTTCACTCATCTGGGATTTAGACTTCTCAAAATCCGACCTTGTTTTTAAGCCATATTCAATTGCTGTATATATGTCTGCTGCAAAAAAGTTTTCCACAACTCTTTTGCTTTTATAACATTTTTGGACGACCTCTTTAAATGTTGTCCAAAACCATTCAGACTTCATTCGGGCCGATGTTATATAAATAGAACTCGTCTCTTCTTGCCAACGTTTGTTCCCCGCATATTCTTCTTTTGTTAAGAACTTAGCTTGCCTAGGATGAGACATTGGCATGAAAATAGAATCAACTACATTCTTTTTCAACAAACGACACTCTTCATAGATAAGAACAGTAGCACGATAACCACGCGATTGGTCACCACTTGGCAAAACTCTTATTATAGAACCATTAAAAACAAAATCAACCTTGATTTCGTTGTCATTGTAAGAGAATTTTATTTGTTGTTTGTTATATAAATACAACAGCAAAGGTGAAAGTTTTTTAACAATTTCGTTTTCTATCTTGCTTTTCACCATAACCGAACCTTGAGCTATTGTCGTTGCAGTAATGACCACTTCACTATATGGGAACAACATACACTTGCAAACAGCAAACAAACCCACAATAAAACTCTTTGACAAACCACGGGTACATATAGCAAAAAACGTTTGGCTTATACTCATTAGATAAATCATCACATCTTGAAATGGATATAATCTAATTCCCAAACGCCTTTCTGCATAAATGTTCATGTTTCTTCTATAAAAAGTTGTCCATTTAATAATATTTTCTTTTTTATCTTCAGAGCTTAATACTTTTGGCTTTCTTTGTTCTTTTTGAACTCTCTCTCTTATAATTTCTTCTATCTTCATTGAGTCTCATCATCTATTTCAGTAATAGCAGGATACTCCCTACTATTTGCCACCAAATTCTTCAAAGCCCTAAGTATGTTTTTGCCCCATTTCTTTTCAATATCACAATAATCTCTATATTTTTCTCTATCAATAACTTCGGCTGGCTCAGTGTTTTCTATTTCCCATGTTTGTCTTTCTAACATAGATTCCACTAAAGTCTTTTCATCCGTATTAGAAAAATTATCTATTTTAAGAACTTTCATCAAATTTAACATCATCGTTTGTTCTTTGTCCGTTAATTCACCTTGTTCTTCCTTTTTCCGTTTCCGTAATTCTACCAAACAAAGCTGACGATATAAAGCTTCTTGAGAGGGGGGTAATTCAGTGTCCACAAATTTAGCCATATAAATATCCCATCTATACTCTAAAAACTTGTAATCTTCTACATCTTGCTTACCCCAGTCAAGCTCTAACCGTTGACCCTCTCGATTCATAAACTCCTCAGTTTTAGGCACTCTAGAGATTTGATCTAAAGGCGCGTCAGTGCTTAAAAAAGTATTCCATTTATCTACTTTTGTTTTAACCATACCCATGCAAGTAATATAAATGCCTATATAATTATAATCTTTTCCAGGCCCCATGTTTGCTACTCTTTCAAGTGTTGCTCTATAAACTTTGGTAATAAAAGGAATCCCCAACTCAGAACAAGTATACCAAAGAGCAGAATCAACAGCGCCCGTTTTTACCAAATATTCATCAAAAATCTTTTTAGCTCCATCTTTACAAATGGGTATATATCCACTTGTATGATGTGGGTTTGGAGATTTATAAAAATCTTGAACTGCATGCTCACGCCCACAATAAACACAATATGTGTCTAAGAGCTTCATTTTTGGTCTAGCCATTTTCCCATCTCCGTTTACAAATTTAGCGTCACTTGAAATAAATACTTATCAACAAGTTATCCACATATCCACAAGCACCCATTCCAAGAGACACTAAATTGTCTCTTTATAAATAATAAGTTTTTTCTAAATCTATTCCATCTTCACTAAATAAAATGAATTTAGCCCCAGGCATACTAATCTTTCTAATCTTCTTGCTAAAATCATCAGGCCCCATAATAGAAGGACATACAATCCCAAGTCTATTACCCAAATATCCAGTGCCCAAAGCAAATTCTTTCTCTGTATGCAAGTGCCCACACACTAATAAATCTACATCAATTTGATAATAGTTTTCAAAAAATTCTATTTCTGTTGTTAAATCTTTGCCCGTGCCATGATAACATAGCATATTAATACCGTATAAATTATTATAACAAACATCAGAATATTCAGCTACTACAATATTTTTATTATCTTTCAGCCTTAACTCAATATACTTTTGAATCAATTTTCCAACATTTTCTTCATCAAAATCAGGCTTGGAATTTAACAATCTTAAAATATCATGATTGCCACCAGTTAAATGATATTCAATGGGAACTTCCAAAATATTAGACAAATCATTGAGCCACAATGCAATAAACTCAGCATACTCAATAATAGAATCAACCACTCCAACCGTTAATTTCCTCAAAGAGTTTGTAGCTCTAAGAATACCCTCAATATTATCTCCCAAATCACAAATAACAAGTTTTTCATATCCAAAATCAAAAATATCATTATTTAGCTTAGAGGATAACCGCCACATTCTCTGCTTAAAAATCTCGGGTGAATATTCATTAACCACTTCATGACAAAGCCCTTGTAGCTTAAATTCTTTTCCATAATGCTCATCAGAAATAAACAACACACCCGTTTTTTCAGTTTTCTTAACACTGTACACAGGTTTGCGAACATCAATCGGCCTCAACTTATCAATAGCGCTCAGAATCATTTCGTTGAACAATTCTTTCCTTGCGTCATAGCGAATAAACGCATTGTAATCAGCACGAACCATTTGCAGCTTTTGACGCTCTTTAATAATGTCCTCTTTAATATCCTCTAACTCATCTGAGCAATTTACATTTTTTTCATCTAAATCTGAAAAAATTTCTGAAAACACATATGAAAATTTTCTTAAAGTATCGGTTGAATAATTGCTTTCCAACAAAGACGCATACTCTTCATAGGTTATTCCACCTTTGCGCACACTCTCTGTTAAATGAAATATCTTGGAAAAATAAGAGGATTCTTTTTCTTTACTCATGCGACTGTTCCTCTTGTTGCATTCCGTCCAACATTTTCAAGATATTTGATTGCGCTTGCAAATCTTTATATTTCTGCATATCTTTCTGTAATTTCAAATAACGTGGGTCATGCTTAGCCATTGGTTTTTTAGCCTTACCATTAACCATATCTTTTACATGATTAGCACATTGAAAACTAATAGAGTATCCAGGCTCTTGAAATTTAGTAAAAACCTCGCCTGTCAAAGGATTTCTAAAAGTTTTTTCTTCGCCCCCAATTCTGTGTGTAACAAGTTTACCTATCTTTGGCAATGTTACTTCACCCACAGTAGATAACTCAGAAATCACAACTTCCAATAAAGCTTTATAATATTTTTCCCCTTGTCTAACATCGTTACTGTTGGCATTTTTGGTAATCGCCCTATATAACTCCTTTTCTCTTAATGGTCTAGCCATTATCTTTCCACTTCCGTTTCTTCTTTTATCAATCTTCCCATTGTTCCTGTTTTAATTTTTTCTTTAAATCCATTTACAAAACTAAAAACTGGGCGGCAATATTCGGGTCTGGGCTTCAACACCACTCTCTCTTTTCTAAAACCCGCTTTTTCAAAGAACCTTTCTTCTGTCCTCGCTTTAGTAACTCTTAACTCGAATTTACCGATTTCAGGAATCCTAACCGTAAAACCCCTTATCAAAGAATTGTATACAATAAATCCTAAAGACTTCAAAACTTTTTCTGCATCTTTTTTTGTAACACCTGATTTCAAAGAAATCATAGTTAATAATTCGTCTCTTTTTAACTCTCTCATTTCCGCTTCTCCTTTTCTCTCCTATAGTGGTCGTTATCTTTTGAAATTTTATATCGGTGATTTTATCGTTAAAATCGGCATCGGCTCTCTTCAAAATGCACAAATTTTACCCTAAAATTGTAATTTTTTAAACCTTTTTTGATATAAAATAATGTCTCCATCGCTATTTTTTTGAATCATCTCAATCTTGCTTCGTTTTTGAATTAATATGCTTTTAACCTCTTGCGGATTGGTTTGATAAAGTGTGAACAACATTTTTCTTTGTATTTTTGTAGATAAGTTATTAATAATATAATAAATACTTCCCTTGGTTAAATTGCGCTTTTTTATTCTTTCTATAAAATCTTCTTGTAACTCAATTGTCCGAAAATACTTTTCTTGAGAAGTTAAATCTGGATTGCTCCACACTAAATCACTTTCGTTTTTTAATATTTCGCACTCTTTCATAACACGCTTGCCTTGTGTTTTTTCTTTTCGGTCAATGTAATAATCTTTATCAGTTATTAATTCACCTATGGTTATTTTTGGCTCCCTTGGCGCTCTTATTTTCCTTTGATTCTTAGTAATAGATTCTTCAAGATAATCCATGCTAGTTTCATAATTCCTGTAGCACTTAGCGACCGTTTCATTATCAAATAAAATGAATTGATTGGGTAAGCAACTAAAAAACATTGGCTTTTTATCAATTATCTTTTTATACTTTGTTTTTAATCTTCTAAGCTCACTCTCGTTGTTAATACTATATTCTTTTTTCGCTTTATCAATTTCTATCCCACTCATAACTGCTAATAAACAAATATCATGATAAACGTCTGTATAATCTTCGCCTCTTTTTTTCTTTTCCCAGAGCAATGAATTAAGCACTTGAGAAAAATTAACAATTTCACCAATTTTATTAACAGAAGTTTTCTCATCTAAATCACACTTATGACAACAATTATTATATCTTTTAACTTTCTTTGACGGAACATCAGCCGTTGGCACTAAAAACTTGTCATAGTTCTCTTTTGCTTTTTTAACAAGAATTTCATTGTCAGTAACCAAAATGCTATCGCTATCATAATCGCAGCCGTTTAGACGATTCTGCAAATTGCTATTAATAGCATTCACACAAATAATTTGTTTTGTTAAATTAAAATACTCTAAATATTCTTGGTATATTTTATTTTTAACAACCCAAATATTTCCCATTGTAATGTGAGGACTTCTAATTCCAAGCAAATCTTTTTCAGGCTCGAAGCGCAAACTAACAATTTCATCCTCATTCATTAAGCCGGTTCCATCAAATTTACCAATAGCTGCAAGTAGCATCTCATATCCATTTCCCATCATCGTTGAATAATTACCATTGACTAGAATATGTCCTCGCCTCATATTCGCCACATAAGCTCTGATTAATTCTCTTTTGAAATTATAAAACATTGAAGTTTTCTTAATGTCATCATTCAACATCAACATTTGATAAATAAAATCGTTAATTGTTTGCAAATCTGTAATTTCTTCGGAGTCAACTTTCATCTTGAGTTGATATCTGAAAACTGCTAAGTCTCTTTTTAACGCTCTCAAGTAATCAAAAGAATCTTTCAAAAACTCTTCCATATCTTCTGGTGTAAACTCTAAAGTATTTAACAATTGATAATGAGTTTGAACCAATTCCCCATCCATGAAGTGCGTCTCTTTATCGTATTTTACAACACCAAATGTAGAGTCTAATCTCTTTAAGTAATCATCATAAGACCCAAATTTAAGAAATTTGATACTCGAAGGTGTGGTAACAAGTTTGATTTGTGAAATATCTTGAGCAATCGTTTTTCCATTTAATTGAGAAACATTCCTAATATCATTATCTTTGAAAAATTTTTGAATATTTGTATTAAAGCAACATGACTTGAAAAAACGATTTCTTAAAAGAATCATCCCTTTTCCCTCATACTCACCTTGGAAACAGGATTCATCTAACAAACTTTGACCATCCCAAATTGAATTACTTACTTGAATATCTTTTTTTTCAGCGAATAATTGATTATTCTCATTGCTGCCAACTCTAATTACTTTGTTTTCAAATACGGAATCGTAATCATCAATCAACAAAATATTCTCTGGTAAAATATTAATTGTCCCAATGATACTTGAGGTCGTTAAAGAAATATAAGCTTCTTTAGAAGCTAAGTCAACCTCGCCATCTTCTTGAAAAGGAAGCCCCATATTAGACCATCTCATCATCGGAGAATACAATTCCTCACGAATAAACAAACATTTGCCTACTCGCGCACTTCCACTTGACCGCTTGTATCTTACATAATGCTTACCCTCGCAATAAAATCCGTCTCTGTAGAGTTTGTCTCTTAATTCAAAAACAGAATAAACCCCATGCCGATAATCAAAAGCAATAGAAATAACATCATCTGTATAAATTTTATTCTTGTCTTTGAAAATAAATTTATTATTTCTAAAAACTTTTCTATGAACTTCTTCCATTTTGACACTTTCCAAAGAATAATCAAAAGTTGCACTATATCTTTTCAAAGATTTGATTTTATAATCACAAGACACAACATCTTTTGCTTGTAATTGTAAAATATTAATATTCTTCAAGTAACCACCTCACTTCCTTTCTTGTAACTTCCTGAAGAGTAGGATTATATCCATCCTCATAATTATCTTCTTTAAAATCATAAAAATGAACTCTGCTATATTTGCAATTATCTATGTTAAATAATTCTTTATTTTGCTCTCTTTTGTATTTGTTGTAAGACATTTCAACCCAAGTTGACATATTTTTATTTTCACCTCACTTATTACCTTTGTCTATATTATACCGCAAATTAAAGAAAAGTCAACCCCTTTATTTCAAAATTTTTCCAATATCTAAGCACGAACTCATTTTTGCCCAATTCGATCTTATATATTCTCTTATTAATACAGAATTGGACAAAAAACTATGGATAAGTTGTGGATAACTGTTATTTACCTGTGGATAACTATGTGGATAACTTATATAT
>ERZ1034928.48-NODE-48-length-72441-cov-9.842953_pt1 | contig 72441 bp, 114 predicted proteins | sample MGYA00520627_ERZ1034928 | MGnify/ENA primary metagenome ERZ1034928 (study PRJEB33766, sample SAMN09781755) | gut metagenome | biome: gut microbiome | host: Homo sapiens | place: Madagascar | study: EMG produced TPA metagenomics assembly of the PRJNA485056 data set...
TAGGTATTGACAAATAAGCGAATATCCTGTAGACTAAGATTTATGGGATATTTGTTTTTACGAGGAACCTCATGGAACTGAATAAAGACACACTTTGGAATCTATTCGAAACCTTTAAATCTATGGGTAAGGATTCCACATCTCAACAAGATTCTACACCAGAAGATACACCTGCGCAAGTAATCAAGCACAATAAGTTTGATGAAGAACAAATGCAAGTTATCGAAGTGATGTATTGTCCACCAGAATACGACGACCTTCACGGTGAACGTATGTCTGACCTTGAGATCAGAAAGATGGTTGACAACTTCAACGCAAACATTGCCAACGTAAGTGGCAATCTTGGTCACTTGAAAAACACCGACAAATTCAAACCAGTTAAAGCTTGGGTGAATGAAGTTGATTGTTATATCGGTGACGAACTCGTTGTTGAAGGTACACCTCTCGTTAAAATCCAATTCTACGACGCAGAGCTATATCAGGCACGTAAGGACGGCGTTCTTAAAGGCTTGAGTATTGGCGCTATGGGTAGAGTAGTCAAGAAGGACTAATCGTGGCACATACTTATTTAACTGACGTAGACTTTTCGGGTAAAGCTACGGAAGACTCATGCGGAGCGCACATCGCATATACCTTCGATTTCCAAGGTGGTGCAGCTTCTGGATTTAATACCCCCTTACTTTTCAAATCTGGTGACAGCCCTGAAATCAATCTTGAGAAATTAGAAGCTCTTGAAAAGATGGGTGAAGATGTTACCGAACTACGTAAATCATACCTTAACCAATTAATGGGACTTCTGCAAGAAGCCGTTAGTTCAAAATACGACTCAGGTTGGGATTGGGTATATGTTGTTGATGCCGACTTTGATAACGGTATCGTAATTTTCTGTAGCGATTATGGAATGTTCTCTGCTGATTTTACACTGAATGGACTTCTTGTTGAAGTTGGTGATGTGGCTAAGCCAGTGGTGCAGACAACAGATTATCAAGTAGTTGACGGTGATGTTTTAGTCTCTCTGGATTTCTTTGATAACCTGATTGATGACGCATTAGGCAACCTTGTCAAAGGCGCTATTAAATTCGATCATGTAAAAGATTACCTGGTGAAAGCATCTGATGCTCGCGCCGATAAGAACTCTGTGATTGCAGAGGATCATCCAGCAGAAGGAAATACAAATTCCCCTGCAAACACAACCGACATAAATAAAGGAGATATCCCTTTGGAAAATATCGACAAAGACGAAATCCTGAAATCTGCTGAAATCCAAGAGCTAATTAAAGCTCAAGTGGCAGAAGCAGTTGAGAAAGCTACCGCTGCTGCGAAAGCAGAAGCAGAAGCCGCTGCTCAGGAAGAAATCGCTAAGGCACAGGCAGCAGCAGAAGAACTGCGTAAAGCTGAACTGGCTCGTGTTGAAGACGAATACGCTACCGTAATCAAATCTTATGATTTCGTAGCAGAAGACAAAGTAGAAGCGCTGGTTAAATACCTGATCGAAAACAAAGATATCGCTGAAACTATTGTTGTTGCATTTGAGAAAGCTCGCGAAGAAGTCGAAGCAGTGAAGAAAGAATTTGGCAAAGAAGTTGGTGTTGATGTTAACAACCAAGAACAAGTTGCTAAGTCTGCCTCTGATCTGATCCGTCAGAAAGCCGCTGAACTTAAAAAATCTAAAGCCCAGAAATAATCTTAGGAGATTTAATTAATGGCAACTGGAATTTCATTATCTAACTACCGCCAGGAATTCGGACACCTTGTTCTGGGTGGAGTATTCAGTTCTGACCTGGGACACTGCGTTCGCGAAGTAAACCTGGTTAAAACTGCAACCATGAAAATTGGTTCTGTACTGCAAGCCGATAACACGGAAGCTACCGCCGCATCTGGCGCTGTTAAAGTTCTTCTATGGACTGACGCACTGTTCGGTATCGACGATGTAGCTGTTGGTGACACTTTCACCGCAGTTGTTGGTGTACGTGACCTGACTCTAAACCGTTTCGCAGTTTACTACAAAAATGGTAATCTGATCGACGACGCTGGTGTAGCTGCTCTGGAAACTCACGATCTGAAACTGACTGAAAAAGTCGTTTTCACTTCTTAATTATTAATAGGAGATTAATACATGCCAGCTATTATTCTGGACCAGGTTGTAGACTTTAGCCCAATGATCGAGTTACAGGACACCCCTGATACTCTGATCGCAAGTCTTGGCCTGTTCGACACTCACTATCACGCGACTACTGCTATCGAAATCGGTAAACAGAAAAACGCTGATGGTCTGATTCCTGCCCGTGAACGTGGTGGTGAACGTAACTTCCTGACTATGGACGCACCAAGCGTTAAAGTCTTCCGTATTCCGTTCTTCCCTCTGGACAAGAACATCAAGGCACAGGACATTCAATCCTTCCGTAGCTTCGCTATGGCTGGTATCAACGATAGTCTTCGTACCGAAGCGGAAGTTGTTAACCGCTACATGACTCAAATCATGCGCGACGTAGCCAAAACCAAAGAAACTATCTTTGCTGATGCAGTACGTGGTTTCGCGTACAATGGACCAGGTGGTGCAGCTAACTCTGCGTACAACTGGTACACAGAATGGAACGCAACACAGAAAGTTGTACCAATCGACTTCACCTCTACTACTGTTTCCCCAGCGGCAACTGTAGAACAGGAAGCTCGTGCGTACATCATCGACGAGAAACAAGACGGTTCTACCGCTACTCGTATCATCGCTCTGTGCTCTCGCGAGTTCTTCGCCTCTCTGGTGAACTCTCCGTTCGTGCGTCAGGCGTACCAGTATTTCCAAGGTACTCCAAACCTGCTGCGTGACCGTCTGAGCGGCAACATGGACGTTCAAGTGTTCGAATGGAACGGTGTAACTTACATCGAAGATATCCACGGAAACATCCCTGCTGGTGAAGCATTCGTGCTGCCAATGGGTATCCCAGATATGTTCCAGGCTCACTACGCTCCTGCTGACACGCCTGAACTGGCTAACACTGTTGCTCGTGAACTGTATACCTTCATGGTATCAGAACACCGTACAGTTCAGCTACAGTCTGAATTCTCTCTTCTGGCAGTTAACACTCGCCCAGAACTGGTTGTTCGTCTGACTACTGCTTAATCCGAAAGGATTCTAAAAAGCCTGCCCCTTGCGGGTGGGCTTTTTTGTTATGAGAAGAATATAAACGAGGAGAACTCAAATGTCAAGCCCTGAACTAAAACGTTATTTTTCATACCATGAAATGATCATGGACTTCGCCTCTCTTGCCCCATCTCTGGATGCAGGTAAGACTCTGAGCGTTGCACCGCCAATGTCCTTCTACACAACTGATGGTAGAGTAGCACTTGGTGGAAACTTTGTACACTTCCTTGTGCGTCTGCGTGAAGAAACTGGTCTTAAAGTGCTACCATTCAGCAGTGAAGAACACGTTGGTTATTACCTGGTGAGCTTCGAAGACTATACAAAATTAGACGAGCAAGCCCCTGCGGAAAAGATTGAAGTTAAAGCCGTAGATACTCCAGCTAAGAAAAGATCTCAACGCACATCCCTTAAAAAATAAGGAGTGAGTAATGCTTATTGCTACTGAACTCGCACCTATGATTCGTATTCTGGTATTTAGTCCTTCTCAGGAAGTATTACCAGATGAAGTGCTGATCCCAATCATCCAGACATGGATTGATATTCTTGGGAATGAAGACTCGAATAAATGTGCTGTACTGTGGAACAGTTTAATCTCTGTTCTTGAATATCTGTGGAACACCGATTTGCTAAATCATAATAGTCAATCTGGTGGTGCTCTCTCTCGCAAAGAAAAAGTGGGTGAGGTGCAAGTTGAAGTCGTGTTCAGCAACGGACAAACGGAATATAAATCACCTTGGGAAGATATCTATAATGGATATATTAACGGTGACATGATGATTCCTGGTTGTGCATCTGGACGTGGCGTAACGAGTAAAGTGTTAGTTGGTGGCGTTAGCGCTCGTGAGATCGAACGTGTTAACAGTGATCCTGATTCCGTGAATGGACTCGGAGGAGTGGCAAGTGTCGATAGACAAACACGCAACATTAATTATCTCCGCAACTATGGCAACATAGGTTATTACAGAAGAGACAAATAATGAAATGTGAGATCGTTAAAGGTGATGATATGTCTCTCGAAGACTATTTTCGCAAGATGGAAGCCCTGGACTATATTGAAATAGACGCAGGTTTCCTTGAACCGAAAATGCATCCTGAATCAGATCTCACAATTCCTACTATCGCTGCTATCCAACAATTTGGTAACGAGAGTAACAACATTCCAGCGCGTCCTTTCCTAACAGATGGGGCGCTTCATGCTTCCAAAGAAATACCGAAACACTGGATGACGGTGTTCAGGGATTATCTGCTGAGAGGCAAAGGATTGGGTGCATTCGAACCTATTGCCAAAGCAACGAGAGAAGGGATTGCGCAAGCAATTGCATTGCAACGTTATAAACCGCTGTCTCCTGTGACAATTAAAATCCGTCAAGACAGAGGCAACATGTCAACTCACATCCTTATCGACACTGCTCACTTGATTAACTCAATTGAGTCAGACGTTAAGCGTGGACGCAAGAAAAAATAACTTGCAATAAGTCTGTTTTTGATGTATACTAAAAAGGAGATACTAATGCTATTAGACCAATTTACTCTCCTTGATCTTACAACGTATCAGGGACGTAGAAGAATCTATGTCTCAGATCCTGATTCGCCAATTGCCAACATGGGTAACTCTGTCGATTACGAAGAATTTACCATAGAGGCTGCGAGTTTGCAACCTATTTCGGGCAAGACTCTCCAGGCGCTTCCAGAAGGTTACAGATCTAAGGCACAATATAGCTTCTGGACTAAAACAGATATCAGAGGCATCCAACAAGGAACGGAACAATTACCGGACATGATCTTAATTGATGGTCTGTGGTACTCCATTTACTCCCTCAAGGATTGGACAAGAACTTCCTTCCTGATTCACACACATTGTGTGGCTATCTTAGATGACCAAAGCAACACATATTCTTACTCGGAACAAGGTGGGAACTTTGGCTAATATCTATGAACAAATTGAACTGTACGAAAATAATATCCTGCTCAACATCGGGAGTTTCTTACAGAGATTAACGGGGCTTCCGGTTTATGTAATGGACAAACCATTTGTTAAACCAACAACGCCCTACCTGGCACTACGGATCGTTTCGTCTGATGATTCAGGCGGGTGGTCACAAAGATATTCATTTACTCAGTCGGCTCAATCCTACGCAATGGACAACACGTATGAAATAGAACTTGTTGCTGTTCGTGGTAGACCGATGACGTTAATGACTTACGTTCTGGCTGCTCTTCGTGGTGCAGAGGAATTAAAATACCAGTATCTTTATTCCAAAGGGCTTGGCTTCTTATCTGCAACTAATGTTGCACAAGCTAACACCGTACTGGATGGAGATAAAACTGAACCAAGAGCGCGTATGTTTATGACCTTCAATACTCAGATGGTTATCGAAGATCTCGATACTACACCGATTGAAGCAATTAACATGCACATTCTTTCATTCAGAGATACTTACGATGATCCTTATCCATTGGATTTAACACTGGATAGAGTTTACGTCACTCATAATCCCGATGGTGTTTATGTGCCAAGTGACGGATCATTATTTAATAATCCCAACGGATAAATTCATTGGAATAAAGTTTCTAACAGGAGCATAAATGGCAACTTTTCGCGAAAAGGTAGTTTCCGTTACTCTTACCTACGGTGCTACTGCAATTAGTGAAGTCCAGTTCGACATTCCGCTAATTCTTACAGGGCATTCTGTAACAGGTAATTTAGTTGACTACTTCACTTCGTCAGATGCACTTCTGGCGGCAGGTTTCAGTACGAGCGATCCAGCTTATAAAATGGCAAAACTGCTGTTTGATGGACTGTTCGCACCACAACAAGTGATTGTTGGTAAACGTGACGTTGACCAGTTCACTCTAACACCAATCGTAACAGATAGCTACACTTATATTGTAACTATCAAGAATGGTACTAAGAGCAAGGACTTCAAGTTCGTTTCTGACGACACTGCAACTGCGCAAGAGATCGTGGTCGGTTTAACCGAAATGATCAACGCAGACACAACTTATAACGCTTTCTTCACCGTTGCAAACGATGGTGCTAAGATGACCTTCGCGCCTAAAGCAGGTAAGTTCGCTTCCCTGTCAAGCCAAGGTTTCACAAGCGTAACAACTTATGAGAACTCTATTCTCGAAGATCTGACAGCTATCTCTAACGAAGATAACAGTTACTTCTGGGTGGTTTCTGATTCTCACGTAGATCAGGATATCATCGACGTAGCGGGTTACGTTGAAGAACACGATAAAGTGTACTTCTTCTCAAGCTCTCAGCCTGGCATCAAAACTAAGGCCACAGACAACATCCTTGAACGCCTTGGCGACATGGGTTATGTGAACACTTGTTTTGCACTGTGGATGACGAATGCTGACACCGTATTCCCAGAAGCTGCGGTCGTAGGTAGTATCTGCTCTGCTCAACCTGGTACGACTACCCTTCACGGTAAGACTCTGGTTGGTGTTGAGATTGAAAAACTGGATCAGACTTCCGAGAACTACATTGTTCAACAGAACGGTAACATCTACCGTAAAGAACACGGTGTACTGTTCTATCGTGATGGCTTCATGGTTAACGGGTTCTTCGCTGACTACGTTGTTCACGCACTTTGGTTCAAAGCTCGTACAGAAGAATCTCTATTCACTCTGTTCAAGCAACAGTCTATGCTTGGTAGTGGTGTTCGCGCAACATCTGCTGGTATTGCACTGATTCGTCAGGCAGTAATGGCAAACCCAATCCAAGTGGGTATTCGTAACGGTTCTATTTCTAACGAAGTAGTTACCTCAGAAGAAACTGGACTGCTTGTGAGTCTGAAACCAACGGTTTACATCCCATCTCGTGCCGACATGACCGATGCGCAAATCAACCAGCGCTTGGTAGACGGTATGGTGATTGAGTATGTATATGCTGGATTCTTCCACTACGTTAAAGTGCAGGTGAACGTTCTAACGAACCGTACTGCCAACGTACAGAACTCTAACAGCACTACAGTATCCTCATAATCGAGGGCGGGGTGAAAGCCCCGCTTATACACAAGTAAAGGAGATCCACTTTGGATAAAATGCTTACAGGCATGATGGCCTACGACCCTTCTCAGGTAATTCTTTCTCTGGGTGGTTGGGAACCGTGGGGCTTTGCCTCAGATACTAAGATCGTAGTATCTAAAACCAACGATATCATCAACCCATATGCTGGTACTGATGGTGACGTTTCATTGGCTCTTAGCCGTAACCGTCTCGGTACGCTAACCATGTCTCTGCAACGTACATCTCCAGCTAACGAAGTTCTTTCTGCCTATGCACAGCAAATGTATTCTACTCGTGCAGTAGCTTTCAGCGTATACCTGGAAGACCCTCGCGGTTACTACATTACTACCATCGGTTGGATTCAAAGTCAACCAGACGATACTATTGGCGATACTATCCAGGAAAACCAATGGGTAATCGGTCTGCAAGACGCGACTCTGCTTCGCTCTACAATTGGTGTTGGCGTTAACGCGCTGAACTCAATTTCTGCTCTGACCATTCAGTAATATAAAAGGGCAGCAATGCCCTTTATTTTTTGAGAGAGGAATATATAATGGAAAAACAAAAAGACAATACTATCCAACAGTATGCACGTCCAGAAGAAATCGTAGACATTCAACTTGATGAAAGTCGTTCTGTCCGATTCAGAATTTTAAAATGGAGTCCAACCAAAGTATTCGAAAGGATTCCTGAACTGGGAAGCGTATTAGCTGTCCCAATGATTATGTATGACACTGCTACTTCGTCAGCAGATGAGGATCTTGAAGCACGTATTGCGATGGCACTTATTCAGCTATTCTCAGGATTGGAAGAAAAGAACCTTGCGTTATTCCTCCAGAAAATTCTTGATGAAGTTTACACTGAATCTGGTCATAATGTATCAGAGAACTTTGACGAATTATTCTTTGCTCATCCAGAACTCGTAATTGAATTGACTGCGAAAGTTCTTGAGGTGAACTATTCCCCTTTTTTCAAACGAGGTTTCGGAAAACTGTTGACACAGTTCAGAGGAATAGAGAGCCTGGCGAAGAGCTAAACCCAGCCATTAAATATGCAATTGACATTGCCTCGCAAACAATTAGCTTAACATGGTATGAAGTTATTCTCTGTAAAGTAGTGAAACACACCTCTGAAACATTGTACACCCTGGATAACTACGGGGTGGACTATCTTCTCAAGTTGTATGAATATCTGACTTACGAAGAATATGTTGAGGCGCTTTATGCCAAAGATCATGATATTAAACGAGGACAACAACGTACAGTTAAACAACTGGATAATGTCTTCAAGAATATGATCCCTAACGAGTAATAGCGGAGGAATCCCTTGTTAGAAATTAACACTTCGAAAATCAAAAACACCGTTACCTTTACGGTGGATAAACAGAGTCTGAAAGAGGCAAAGGATTCCATCCAAGGTATCAAAACTTTTGCGGAAGGTATTCAACCGTCATTAAACATGACGAAAATTAAACGCCAGATGCAAGAGATGGAACGTTACGCTAAACGTATTCGTGATGCTATGCGCGGAGCCGGAGGGGGCAATCCTCCTCCAGGCGCTGGCGGTGGTAATCCACCACCCGCTCCACCTCCTCCACGCCCACCTAAGCCGCCAAAACCACCGAAGGTAGATCCGGCTGCACGTAGAAACGATATTGCGAACATGAAGATGGAAAACTTCTCGTTCCGAGCAGCACAGCTTCCAAAAGCTGACAATGCTACATTGCAACAAGCAAACCGTATTGTATCACAAACATTAGATCTTTATCGTCAAGAGGAAATCACTCTTCAACGTCTAAACCAGACAATGGCTCACCAGCTTGATAACATTCGTCGCTCTCATCGCGCTAAAAACGCAGAGATTGAAGATGAGGTTAGAGGCCGTCGCCGTGTTAAACGTGAAGAAGAGGCTATCGCAAAAGCTCGAATTCGTCAACGTGAAAGAGAACGTAAACTTCGTGAACGTGAACAGAAGCGTGAACAAGATCAAAGAGCAAGAGATCGTGCTCGTCGTTATGATAGAATCAAAGAAGGTGGTTTAGGACTCAACCCAAGTATGATTGCAGGGGCTATCCTTGGTGCTGGAGTGGTTGAAGGACTACGCCGTATTCAGGAAACAATGTCTAAGAGTGCTGAACGTACCAACATGATTGCTCGTGGTGCTCAGAACGTGCAGACCAACCCTAACGCAGTGTTGGCTATGCAAGCCTGGGGACGTGTGAACGGTGTTGACTCAGCTAACATCATCAAAGCAATCGACAACATCAAAGACGTTCGTGAACGCTTAGGTAACTCAGCGATGAACTCTACCTTTGACCAAAAATCAGGGAAATGGAAAGGTGGTGATAGCGGTATTAACGATATCATGAACCAGTTTGGTTGGAACGTTGACCAAATCAAACAATTCCAGAACAGACCTCTTGATTTTATCCAAGCAACTGTGAACGAAGGTCAGCGTCGTGGTATGAACTCTGCGCAGATTGGTCGTTTAATGGAGAACTTAGGTGATGACTTAATGCACTACCAACGTATGTTCCTGGATAATGGTAAAGAGTTTATGGACATGCTTCGTCAGATGACGCAAACTGGTGGTGCGCTAACTGAGGAACAGATTAAAGCTGCTCAACAGTATGTTGTTCTATCTGAGAAGATGAACCAGTTTGGTGACGGTTTTAGTGCTAACATGGTTGTTGGATTCATGGATGCAATGAAAGATGCTCCCGATTTCCAGAAAAACGTTCCGTTGTTCATGAGTGCTGCAAAAGAGATCGGTAAATCAGCAGGTGAAATTGCAATTGCCCTTGCATCTCTTGCAAGTTGGATCGTCAGCATTAACCCTGAGAACAAGCACGAAAAACTATCTGAGAATGGTATGTACTATGAAGATAGTGCCGTTGGTTGGCTGGTACAGCGTTGGAATGGTATGATGAACAGTGCAGCGTCACTGAACATGATCCCTGGTGTTCAAGACCCGAACCTACTGGCAGGATCATCTGCACTCGGTCCGAACCAAGTTGGCTTTGCAAACAGCTATGCAAGTATGGACCCATACAGCTTTGCTGCTAATCAAGAAAGCCTTGGTGCTAATGCGTATCGTCCTACACAGTCTCAACTGTTAGTACAGAACACACTAACAATTCCTAAAGAGGCGTTCCAAGTTCTGATTACACCAGACAGCTACGGATTCCAGAACATGTTTGATGCGCGTATGAATGAATTCAGTAACTCATACACTCAGTCACTGACATTACAAATGTCAAGTGGTGGTTCATCAACTGGTGGATAATGATAAACCTCGCTTCGGCGGGGTTTTTTCGTTTTCCTTGACAAACTCTTGCTATATGTGTTAAAATAAGTCATATGGGAAGATCCACCCAAAACTAACTAAGAGGTAAAACATGGCAACACAACCAGGCCAAAACACTGGCGAAATGTCTGAAATGGAAAGAGCCATTAACTCTACGCAGAACAGCAACACCAGTTCTACGGTAAAAAGTGAAAACGGGTTTTGTATTCTTGCAAGCATCTACAACAGTTCCAGCGATCAATATATTCAGAACTTTCAAGCCATCGTATTCGATGCTGTTCCGAGTGTAGGGGTTAAACGTCAGGCAGACGTTACAAGTTATCCTGTAGAAAATGGCGCTGACGTATCAGACCATGTGCAAATTAAGAACAACACATTCACATTATCCGGTATGATCACTGAAACGCCTATCCGTCTTATGAGGGATATGCTCCATAGTGCAGGAGTTAACGGTACTCGTATCAGTCAGGCTATCACTTATCTTGACCAAATTTTTGATGCTCGTCAACCAATTATTTTGATCACAGAACATAGAGTTTATGAAAATGTGATCCTCAAGGGAATTTCTTACGACTACCAATCTGAATTTGCAATGCAGTTTGAATTGGAGTTTGAACAAATTCGTCTCGTATCATACGGTGAAACAAACGTAATTGCAACCAAAACTAAAGCCAACAAGAACGTTGGTGGTACGGTTAAGCAGAAAGTTGTTGCACCGCAAGGTGACTTGACAGAACGTACAGGTACTGCAACAGGTACATCTAATCTTAATAACGGAGGTTCAACAGGAAGATAATGACTATTTCATCATTCTCTCAAGCCAGCCGTACAACAACCAACACTGGTTATAAAGCGGTATTTCTGGATGACCGTTCCGTCTATTTTGCATGGTATTTAAAAACAGAAGAATACCCAGATCAGACATACACCGTAACACTGGATGGTGTCGATTATGATATTCGTCTCCGTTGGAACACCAGAGATGAATCCTGGCAATGCCAGTTAGGTTTATCTGGTGACGATCCAAGTATCACATTCAAAATTACAAACGGTTTGGACTTACTGCTGCCATATAAGCATTTAGAGTCTGTACCAGATGGACAACTTTTCTTAGTGGACACAGTGAAGATGAACGGCAGACCAGGTTACACAACCACAGGTCTGGATAAACGTTTTGCACTTGTCTATATAGATGCGGTATCTGACCAAGCATAATAGGAGGTTACGTGGCAGACACAACAGAAAAACAGTATACGAAAGCTCCGGTTCCTAATTTAAATAGAGCGTACAAGCTTCTTATTGGTACAGCTACGGATACTTCAAAGAAACGTACCAAGAACTCTTCATTTAAATCGACAGTGGATTTGGACACGAAGATCTCAAGTACAACAAAATCGTCTTCAAATTTGTATCTGCTTACGGAACATCAGATTTCTTTCACAGTAAAGAAAGATAATAACAAAGATCCTAACCAAGCAGAGATTTCGATTTATAACTTGTCCGACGACACAGTAAACTATATCAACCGTTCTATCCGAAACAACTTGGCAGTAGCCCTGGCAGTTGGTTATGAAGGACAAGATCTGGTCATGATTTTCAAAGGAACTGTGCAGTGGGTAAGTGATACATTTAATAACACAGAACGTAAGACAGTGCTGCATTGTCTGGATGGTGGTATTAACATTGCAGAAGCGCGTACAAGCCGTAGTTATCCGAAAGGGACTAAGGTTAAGAGAGTGGTTAGCGATCTCGTGAAAGATCTCGGTACAACCGAAGGTAATATTCACATTGACACAGATCAGACTCTTTCTTCGGCTACAGCGATGTGTGGAAATACTTCTCACTACCTGGAACATATTTGTCGAAGCATCGACCATAATGTTTCTATTCAAGATGGTTCGGTTTATGTCACACCACGTTCTCAAATGTCAAGCGCACGTTGCGCCTACATTAGTCCAGAAACAGGATTAATCGGAAGTCCAGAACCTTTCCACAACGATATTAAACCAACACAGAAAGTTACCAAGTCTTCTAAAAAGGCTAAGAAACCTACGGATGGTGTTAAATTCAAATGTGAAATGAATGGCGCTATTCTACCAGAGAAAACAGTTTGGCTCAAGAGCCATGATTACGATGGTGGATTTAAAGTAGTATCCGTGACACACACTGGTGACAAGGAAGGAAAAGATTGGACAACCGAAGTTGAATCTGTTTCTGTATCCGCAATTATCAAGAAAGGTAAATAATGGACGCTCTTAATTTTGTAACCTCGCTACGAGGTTTAATGCTGGAGCAACTTGCGGAAGTTCATACATCATTGCCTGTACGTGTTACAGGCGTTGATTACGGCAGTAAAACAGTTACACTGGAATCTATCGTAAAGAACACACGTTCTACTGATGATGAGATTGATTACCCAACATTCCACGATGTGCCATTCATGGTTAATGGTGGTGGTACTGGACGTATTTCATTCCCAATTAAAGCGGGAGATATTGGAGTCGTGATTTTCTCTGAACGAGATCCATCAAACGCATTCCAGACTTCCGGTGATGCTTCCAGTGGAGGCACTTTAATTCAACCGTGTGGACTTTACCCAGCTTGCTTCATTCCGAAGATTGCCACTGCAACCGATTCAACTGAACCAGTTGATGCAGACAAAGTGGTTATCTCCAATAACAAGAATACATACGCCTCATTCGATCCGACAGGGACGATTTCTATTTACAATACCCAAGGTATGAAAATGGATATGACACCCTCTGGAATAACCATCACAGACGGCACAGGTAAGCTGACCATCTCTGGTGGTAAGTTAACATGGAAAGGTGGCGTAGTAAATATTAACGGTCTGGTTATCGACGAAAACGGTAGAATGACTGATGGTAACGGTATTGGATTCCATAACCACACCCATACAGTGAGAAACGTTCAGAGCGGTAATAGCTCTCGTGAAACCGATCCACCTACTGGAGAATAATAATGGGTATTCCATTTGACTTAAAGTTAGGTAGTAATAATGACCTCGTTCTCGCGAACGGGGATCTTACGCTAACAACAACGAAGACGGAAATTGCTGCTCAAACTTTAGGTATCACTCTTAAAACATATCGTGGTGAGTGGTTCTTAAATTCAAACTTCGGTGTGCCATATCTCCAAGAAATTGTAGGTGTGGCTAAGAAGAAAGAAGTTGTAGACAGAATCTTCCTGGCTGAAATCGCTAATAACATTTACGTAGATAATATCAATTCTTACACGTCTTACTTTGATCGTGATGAGAGATATTACTCTATGAATGTCACTGTGACAGTTGGTGCTGATACTGTTACATCCGTATTCAACACACAACCTTCCGAAGAATTCATTTATCCAGAATCTGGGGATGATAACGCTTCGATCACTTGTGAAGCATTCGAAATTGTCGATTCTTCTAACCGTCTATATCGCTTCATCAACTTCGTTGGTCTACCAAGAGGCACGTACTCTACCTGGTGGAATGAATGGGTTGAAGAAGGACTCGTTGAGAAAATCATGGTCAACGAGAGCGGCAAAGCATTGGCGAATGATAATGGCTTCGGTATTACTGCAACTATGGGAGTTAACAGTATAAATGGCAGATCTGACAACAATCAAGGTTAGTGATCTTTCCCAAACAACATCGGTTGGCGATAACGATTTCTTCATCACTGACCAAGCGGGAATCACTAAGAAAACAGCCTTGAAAGTTCTTCTTGCCGGAGGAGGGGTGGTGCGTAACCGCCTCTCTGCAAGAGGGACAGTGGGTAGTGCTTTGGCTTTAGATTTAAACACGGCAGATTATTTCACTGCCACACTTTCATCTTCAACATGCACAATCAGCTTCACAAACATTCCTGTAACCACTAACGTGGTTCAGACGTTTGTTGTAGCCTTGAAGCAAGGTAGTGGTGCTAATTTAGTAACATGGCCTCCATCTGTTAAGTGGAGCTACGGACGTGATCCTGTACTAAGTTATGCGCAAGGGGCAACTGATACTTTCGAGTTTACCAGTTATGATAATGGGGCTACCTGGACAGGTAAGTTAGCGACAGCAGGAGTTATTTAATGTCAAGAACACAGCACAACATTGACAATGCTTTTCAATTAATCGAGGGACATATTCAGTTCCTTGATCGTAATACGGGTTTGACTATTGATCCTACAGTTCAACACTATGTCTTTAACCCACAATTCGTATTAGCGAATAACAGACACTTTATTAACTGGACAGGTCAAGAAGGTCAGCCAAACGGTGACGCTACTACCGAAGGTCAATCAGTGCTGATTCTTGGATGTGCATATGCATACCTGGCTACCGGAGATAAGAAATATTTAGACTCTGCTAAGAAATATTGGCAAGCTTATATTGATCATTTCTTCGGTGGTCAACCTATTCCTGATCCTCCAGCTAAGTATCGTCCAAACTGGATCATCAACGGGAAAGAGCCACGCTTGGCACACTACCCGTTAACCGATGATGGATATCCTACTCATGGTGGCTTCAAAGGAAGCATGATGACATGGACAAATGGACGTACTGTTATTCCTCATGGTGCTCCGCACTGGGGTGAATATCTCGATAAAGCGTGGTTTGCTTTCGATGGTAATTTAGGTTGGAACTCTGTTAACGCCACAGTGTACGCTGCTAATACTGACGGATCAACTAACTGGGATGCAAAAGGGCAGCAGTACGATGTGGATTGGATTATCGACCGTCTGGGACGTAAAGTTGATTGGGACGGTAATATTATCCAGGAAGGATATTCCGTTGCGGAGTATGGTACAGTTCAGTTAAAGAACACAACATTAAATGGAAACCATAAATTCAACTATGCAACTTGCAATCCGGTTGATAAAGGTGGATACTTAATGGGAAGAAACACCATGTGGCATAACCGTCCTGTGAACGTTCCTATTTCTCTGGACTTCGCAGATAATGCGTCGGATGCTGAGACATGGTGGTGTGATGTTAACTACATAATGTACAAGATTACTGGGGAAAGAAAATACTGGCTTTGCTGGCAGTCTTCATTAATGGTGTGTATCGACTACTCGGATATTGACCGTTTTGATAAGTTCTTCCGTAAATCAACAATGGCAGCTATTCCATTCACTGACGGGATAAGTTATGATTACACCTACCCATCAGATGCTACGCCAGTATATGGGCGTGACTCTCAGGGTTATATTACAATCCGGCAGAATGTGGCTGCACAAACTACACTCGAACAACAAGCTATTTGGTTCCGTGTAGACCAGAATTCTAAGCTCCGTGTTCAATTCTCCGGTGTTGATGATGCAGGTAATGGTCTGCTGTTCCGCCCAGAATTATCACTGAGTAAATCAAAAACTGAGAATGATTTAGTTGAGTATCGTTGTGGTCTTCCATTAGGAACCACCGCTATTCAGAGTATGGATATTCCACTGTACAACTTCGTTCGTTCAACACCCCCTGGTGGTGGTCAATATATTATTGCAGATCCACGAATTGTTGTTGACTGGGGCGATAATACTGTGGTACAATTCCAGTATACTACTAACATTCTATCAGGGATTAGTGATCAGATTTGCAGTGCAACAATGGACGGAGACGGTGGTATCACTATCGGATTCTGGTTGTTAGACGCTGAGACAACAAACTTAAAGTCTCTATCATACAGATCTTATAACGATGATTTCAATATCACGATCACAGATGCTGCCGGATGGAGATGGTGGGCTATGGTTCCGAAAACTGGAGGTGTTTGGTCTACACTGAATCTTACTCCAGCAAGTTTCAAACTGAGTGCATACCAGCCTAACCACCCAGATACAGATCCTAAACCATCTGTTATTGACTTAAGTCACGTTGACCAAATCAACCTGGTGCTGGACACAGATCCGGTTAATGGTGTGAATGGTAAGATTGATTGGTATTGCGTTAATGACGTACCTACCACATACTCTTCTACCAGTGGTGATGACTACACCATGTATTTCCGTATCACGGTACAGGGTAGCAATCCATATAATGCGAAACTTGGTGATTGCGTAATCATCGACTACAAGCTAAACAGTCTGTACTACACTCCTGGTATTATTCCATTCTCCAACATCAGTGACCCTAACACGGCTCTGTTCGATGGCTGGCGTGGACTTCCATACCCAGGATACCAGTATCCTACTCTGTATTGCTTCAAAGGTCAGAACATTGATTATACACGTCTGAATGAAAGTATCAATTTCCTTTATGACGCTCAGCAATGGTTCTACACAACCTTCAATCCGGTAATGCCTGGTCCTATGGCTCAAGCATTCGTATGGGATCGTTGGGATGCTAAGAAGTATGGTGACACCAATGAGTTCACAATGAAACATTGGAATGAGAAAGCCTGGGACGGATACGAAGCTCGTGCATTTTATTGTGCGGCACGTTGTCTGCATGAGTTGAAAGCTCGTGATGAGCCTATTCCACCGAAACTACTGACAGTTGTTAAGAATTGGGTTGATTATCTGAAATGGTTCCAGGATAACAACGATGGACGCACACCAACCATCTTTAATCCAGATGGATCAGTGCTTGCACCTATCGACGACTTCACAAGTCACATGTCAGCGTTATGGATGGCTGGATGCTCTTATGTTGGTCTTGCTGGTCTGGAAAATCAAATTCCGAACATAGGTATTGTGGCAGATCGTTGCTTCGAACTGATCCAAGAAAACTATATCATTCTAACTCCGAATCATCCAATGAACGGAAGCTGGAGTGTTGCTCCTCGCGCCAATACGGATAACGGCATGTTCTTCGGTTTCCACGCAGGTGAGTTGCTACGTGGCTTCGGTCTGTATGCACTATACCGTGAATTGAATCCGCAGTCAAGCCTACCAGATATTGGCATTGACTTGAGAAAAAACCAATGAAGAAATTTTTAATCGGAATGTTTTGTACTTATCCAAACAGCAAAATTAGTTCTACCAAAGTGTGGAACGCAGTCGGAATGCTTACCATGACAGGAATGTTCATCTTCTTGGGGATCGAAAAAGAGATCCCTGAGTGGATGGGTTGGGCTTTCGTTTTCATGATCACACCTTCACGCTTAATGAAGAACCTGATCGATCTACGTTGGGGCAGAACACCTGCCCCTGATAAGAAGGAGGAAGATTAATGGCAGATTACGGCCTAACAGATGCGGGATTTGTAATCCCGACATTCGACGACATTCTTAATAACTACATGACCTCCCTGAAAAACACTTTCGGGGCAGACACAGCAACGTCCGAAGATACAGTCTTCGGGCAGTTGTTCCGCATTGTTGCATATACCGACTACACATTATGGGAAGGTATGCAAGGTGTATATAACACACAAACCTTAGATGGTGCAGAAGGTATTTACCTCGATGAGATTTTCTCTAAACGTGGTTTCTATCGTCAAGGCGCGTCTGCTGGTAGTGGTTATGCTTACGTTAAGACAAACAATAAAGCAGCCTGGACATATGAGTTAGGCACAGAAACTTACTTCAACGCAGACAATGACCTGACATACTACGTCAGCACTCCGACAATGCTTAATGCTAAGATTGGAGCGTACACTATTTCTAAAGCTAACGCAACAGGATCTGGTGTAAATGCAATCACATTCTACATGCAGAACGCAAGTGATGGTGGTCTAAACAGTAAGACGTTAAATCCGAACTCTACAACCTTCATCACGGACTTAACTGCCTTTATCAAGGCCAACGTATCCATCACGGATAGAAACCTTGTATGGAGCGATTCAAGCAACGTATACGTAGGTTTTAACACCTCCGACAACGTGAATCCGATTGGACTGATAACTCCAATGAAGTTTTACGCTTCTATCCCAATCGGGATTAAATGGAGTGAAATTCCTGTCGTTGGATCAGAAGCTGGATACAACCCAGTTGGTGTTGAGAGTATCACTGGTATCTCTTCAACATTTGCCGGATACTTAGATACTGGTAACTTCTATGCATTCTCTCCAGGTCGTGACGTTGAGACAGATGCGGAATTCCGTTCACGTTTCAATGACAACCTTGACGAAGCGAATGCTGCGACTCGTGCTGCGATTGTTAAAGCTCTGCTGCTAACAGATGGTGTGACTAAGGTTAAAATTTATGATAACCCAACACTGCACGATCAGACGTATGCACCAGCCTTTACTTTCCAGACTATCGTATTTGGTGGTAACGCTGAGGAAGTGGCAAAAGTGATTTATGACACTAAGCCAATCAACACCCTCACTTACGGGACTACAGCGATCACTATCACAACAGAAGACGGCGGTCAAGAAATTATTCGCTTCTCTCCAGGTGATAGCCAAGTGTACTCTCTGAAACTGGTTTACCAGAGTGCCAACGGTTCTACTCTGAGTACAACAGAAAAAGAGAACATCGTCAAGGCTCTTGCTGACCTGCAAGCGTACTTCGAATTGGGTTCCATTGTTACTAACGATCAGATTAAAGGGGTAATTTATTCCTCTCTGGCGTTTGGACGCTTGACTTCTCTTCACGTTTATGTTAAACTTAATACTGAGGATGACAGTAAATATACTGAGAGCGATATCGTTCCTGCGTACAATGTTGTACCATCATTCGACCTTGAGAACATTTCATACGAATACGGAGTCTAAAAATGGCAGTGAGTGTTGACCATGTAACGACTTGGGATAATATCAATGAAGATGTTAAAAACCTCCTGATTGAAGATTTTAAATCTTCTGAAAACATTGTCAAGCTCCTTTACGTCATTTCAAGTGAAAAGCAAAAGATAGACCAGGCAATGATCTATCTTGCTAAACACCGTTTGATCTCCACGGCTACTGGTGTATATCTCGATATCATTGGTGAAGAAATGGGGATCGAACGAAATGGTTCTGACGATGAAGAGTATAGAACGATTTTAAAAATCAGGGCATATCGTGTTGCATCCTCTGGTACACGAGGCGACATTATTGATATTTTCGCTCGTTTCACAGGTACAGATAGATCTACGATTAACACATACGTTGGGTTAAACAAGACCTTCGACGTATTCTTTTATAACTTGTGTCTGCAATCTGATCAGGCTATTGCGCAACTGCTTAACGTTTTCCCAATTTTAAGTAGCTACCGTTTAGGAGCGAAGTCTGGATCGGCTTTCGGTTTTACCTCCTATTATGCGACTAAGCCCCCTCATGGGATTGGTGGCCTGGGTTCCCTATACATGGAATCCACAGGAGAAGAAACCGGACGCATGTGTATGCTAATAGCGCAAATAGAGTAAGGAGTTTAAATGGCTAAGCCAACATACTACCCTGATTGGGCGACACAAACAGTAACGCTTCCAGGGACAGGAAACACAAACAAAATTAGACCGAAAGAAACTATCCGCACCGTGGGTATGGACTTCGGTCAAATTATGACTTGCGAAGAATTAAACTGGCTGCTGAATAACATTGGACTTTGGATTCACTACATTGTAGATGACTTCATGCCAACGTTACCAAACACCTATCTTCCGTTGGTCGGGACTAAGATTACAATGGCTGGTGATGCCACTGGATCTGTAACTTGGAATGGTAACAAAGAAGTTACTCTTTCAATCCAGGTTGTAGATAACAGCCACAACCACCTATCAGCCAACATCTCAGATGCTACAACAGGTGCAGCAACACCGAGCGTTCTTGTTAAGCGAGACGGCAACGGTAGTATTTGGGCTGGTGATACATACATCTGCGGTACAAGCACAACAGATGCAGCTACAATCTTCTTCCAGAACTTTGCTGGTCAAACCAATGGTAACTTTTCCTCTACCTATGCAGGTGGTGGTTATTTATCAATGGCGCGTATTAACCCTGCTAATGGTTCTCAACCTGCTGTTGTTACTATGTGGGATGGTGGTTATGTAACTCTGACAAGTCCTCGCACAAACGATCCTCAGGATACAGTGAACCAGAACGCTCTTGTTCGTTTAGATTATTTAAACTCTCGTTTAAACACTCTACAAACTACTCTGCAAAACAATATCAACACCGTTAATACTAACTTAACAAACTATATTAACTCGCAGATTAGTGCAGTCAGCAACCGTATTACTAACGTACAAGATTATCTACAAAGTCAGATTACAAACAATCTTAACTACTTAAATGGTAACTTTGTGAGAGATATTCGATTAGGATCTGCATACGGCAAGACTATACGTAAAAATGTTAACGTGTCTGCTGATCCTGGTGGAGTAACAACAGGGTATATGACAGAAGGTAATGAGCCAGGTGGTGATACCATGTATTATAGACCAGTTCAAAAAAATGTTAACGGTACATGGTATACAATAGGGGAACTCTAATGACCATCTTAACAAACTTTAAAGTATACACCCCTCAAGACAAAACCCGATTAGAATTGCAGGAAACCTTAAATATTGTCTTCCTAAAAAGTCAAGAGGGTGTTGATTGGTATGAGTGTCAATCTTTATTTGACAATGATAAACTTAAAATCGTCTTTGATAAACAATCTGGAAGAATCTCATCTGTTGGTAAGGATGTGTCTGGGTTATGGCCTATCAATGCCTGTATTGCAGATATAGATGATGATTCAATCTCAACCCTTGACGGATTCAAGAATAAGATTTTTGATATCCGTACAGGTAAAATTAAAGACCGTGTAATAACTCGTGCAGAGTTAGTTGCAGATGCAACAAACAAAGCCAGCGCATTACAGAATGAAGTTTCTCAACTTATGGCTCCATTGCAAGCAGCTAAAGAATTAGACATGATGACTGACGAAGAAGCTGCATATTTAAAAGAATTGCAACGTTACTTGGTATATTTAAGCCGTGTGACTTCGCAAGAAGGTTATCCAACGAATATTGAATGGCCTGTCCTGCCAACCAAATAAGGAGGTCACATGCAAATTACCGAACTATGGGATATCGCAAAGGAAACGATACTCCCTTTAATTGGTGTTATCTGGTTCTTCTTCAAACAGAAAGTTGACGACATGCAATCGGACTTAGAAGAAGTTGAAGACAAGTATCGAGAATTAGAAAAGAAACTCGTCTTTGTCGAATCAACTTACGCAACGAAAGCCGAACTTGCTCAGATGCTGAACCAGATAAACTCTACTCTGATGGCAAATAACACCGCTCTTGAACAGAAAATCGAAAAGATTATGGATCTCAAGAATGCGACTATCCAGATGATGTTAGAGGAAATAACTAAACGCACACAAAGTAAGGACAAAAATTAATGGCATTTCCAACATATCCTGCTACAACACTCGATCAGGGTGTTGACCTGGTTATTTTCTCTTCTAACCAGTTGCACGATGTTATTAACGGTGCTGCGACAGCTACGGTTGAAACTGAAACAGGTTTAATCCCTACGCTGCGTAAAGCATTGCTTGATAACTTCTACTTCAAAAGTCCTGTCGCTTGGGCGGCAGGTACTAATGAAACAGTATTCAACCAACTCCGTTTCTTCCAGAATGGGATTCTGAGTGGGTATTACTACGCTCCAACAGCGACAACCGCTAACCCAATTCCTATGCAAGGGACTCCAGTAGGAGACAACAACTGGGTTCTGTGGGCTATGAAAACTGAACAGCTTGCTAACGAAGTATACCCTTGGTTGTACACTGGCGCAACAGGTTATGAGAAAGTTATCAGCCCTCCATACGTGTTCGATAGTGCCATTGTTACTATCAACGGGGTTGTGCAGATTGTTGGTGATGCGTATACTATCCAAGATAGTAAAATTATCCTGTCTGAACCTCTTGGTTTAGATCCAGCTACTGGCCTACCCAACAAACTATTTGCTTACATTGGTAAGATCGTGGCTACTGCTGACAACGATCCTAACCTGGTAAACCGTGTTACTGCACTGGAAACAACTACTTCCAATCTGACAACTCAGATGGGTAAAGTTCCGACTCAGATCGTTGCACGTAAGTTTGGTCTAAAAGATGGGGAAGTGGGTGTAGCACAAACTGGACAATCCCTGACAGGTATTAAGGCTCTATTCGATCCTACTACCCAAGCGGCATATACTCTGCCAGCAGGTATCAGTGGCAACTTCGGTAGCCTTTCTGCTACAGGTGTGTTAACTTACTCAGGTGGTACAGTTGACCTTGCTGCGCTTGCAGTGGAACGTGGACAGTTTGTTCACCTACCAACAAGCTTCGGTAATGCGACTACTCTGACCATTAAAAACCAAACTATCGGTATGGGTTCAGGGCGTTATCGTTGGGCGGGTACTTTACCTAAATCAATTTCAGCTACAGACACCTTAGAGAGCAGCGGTGGGGTTAGCCCAACCACTTGGGTTCTGACGAACACAGAAGCGCTCCTAACGCCACGCGGTGGTGTATTCAACGATCTGTTCGACGTTGTTTACCTGTCTGAGTTTGCGAACAATACAAAATACAGCACTCCAGAAGCAGCTTTCCAAGCCGCTCTGACAGCGACAGCTAACAGTAAAGGGAAGGTATTAAACGCCTACGGGTGTGATATGACTTTCACTACAAGCAGCTTTGATATCACTGGTATCACGCTGAAGGGTGGTGTGTTCCGTGGTCAACGTGACTATCGTCTACAGAATGCTACCTTAGAAGGTGTAACCTTCCGTAACGCTCGCGTTATGTATTGGGGTGGTGCAGTTCGTATCTACGACTGTCTGTGGGATGGTGCGCCACGCGCAGGACAAGTTGGTAGCCTGGTATTCCAGGGCAACCCAATCACTGGTACATTCGAGATTGACAACTGTACCTTCAAAAACGGTTTATACGGTATTCTTCAACAAGGTACTGGCGAACCTGTAACTCGTGGTGTATTCCGCAACCTTACCTTCATGGACATGCAAGGTGATGCTATCGAACTTAACGTTATCAGTAAGCACTATGATGATGGTTGTGTGATCGAGAACATCTATCTGTCAAACATTGACGGTACGAACGCTCCTATCGCGAACTCCAACTGGGGTATCGGTATCGGTGTTGCAGGACAGGGACCATATGGTTACGATATTCCAGACAGCCAATACTGTAAGAATATCACAATCCGCAACGTGTTTGCAAAACGTTGTCGTCAAATTGTTCACGTAGAAGTTGGACGTAACATTACTATCGAAAACATCCACGGTGATCCTGACCAGACTGTGTCAACAGGTACTGGTTTAGCAACTGGTGCGGTGGTAATGTACGGAAGCAAAGACTTCACGATTGACGGTGTTTACGGTGAACCTAAAACTGACGCTAACACTCCAGCAAGTAATATCCGTCTGATTTACTTAGAGTGGGGTACTAACCCAGTATTGGGACCGGATGGACAACCAGTTCAGCCACCACAAGGAAGACCTTCAAACCCTTGCTTCAACTACTCTGTTAAGAACGTACATACCCGCACAGGGCGTGTGTTCGCAGGTGTTTCAGCAGGACCAGGATTTGAAAACCGTGTGAGTTTCGAGAACATCCGTTGTGCTGCACTCCAGCTATTCGGTATTGCTTCTTGGCTGTCAATGTCTAACATCACTTGTAACAGCTTTGAGTGTGTTGGTCAACCAGAATCTGGACCAGGTACATTCTACGATGGATTCTTCCGTCGCGAGAAATCAGTCCTTGAGATGGTTAACGTAAACTGCTATCCAAATGGTAACACAATGGTTAGTGGTCGTCCAGCATGGAGCCGTTGCCGTTACTCAGATATTCACCGTGTCAACTGTAACGTTGAAGCCAACATGTATACCAACATTGCTGGCGGAATCGGTGCTCTTCTGGGTTCAACTGGTAAGGTTTATTACCTGGAAGCCAACCCAAGCCGAAACATTGATGGTCTGCACTTCCCAACTGGGAAAGAGTTCGATAAAGGTGACATGATCGTTAAAGCAGATAACACGTTCTTCCTTGTTACAACAAGTGGTGCATATATCCCAGATATTGCAGCATTCGGAATTCGTGCAACGACTGTTGGCGATAAATCCCTGGCTCAGAACTTAGTGCCAAATGGAACGGCGACAAACGCTTCTTGGTTATACCATTATCCATTATCAGCCGGAACACGTATTCGTATTCCTGGAGCAGGTGCAGGTGGTGCAGATCTCGATACTGTAATTACCCGCGCACCATATCAAGATAATGACCTGTGGACAAACCCTGTCAAGATTGATATTGCAGATCCTATCCAAACAGCAACTGCGGCTGGAATTAGAATTAAAACTGTTCCTAACGACGCAAGCAATGTTTCAGTGGGTAACACTGCGGTAATTCGTCCAACTCCAAACGATGTACCAACGACGTAAATAGAGGGGAGAAATCCCCTCTTTAATTTCTATGCTACCGTTTAATAATCGAACGAGGAGTAATAAATGATTCTAACAAGACCAAATAGCGCTATTGCGGATATGGTCGAAGCTACCTACAGAAAGCGTAGAAGCTTTGTAGCTGGCTTTACATTAACAAATGCAAGAGAAGTATTACTGTACGATACAGACGGTAACTACTATCAATGGAAAGGCGCTCTACCGAAAGTCGTTCCAGCAAACTCTACCCCTGGTTCTACAGGTGGCATCGGTGTTAACACTTGGGTTAACGTTGGTAAAGCTGACGATATTGCTATTATCAATGCCAAGTTCACAACTATTCAACAAGAGATCGACGACCTCGCTACACAAATTCCAGAAGCAGGTAAATCTGCATACGATATTGCGGTAGACAATGGTTTCGTCGGTACTGAACAAGAATGGCTTGATTCCCTGAAAGGGGAAACAGGTAGTGGTCTTGTAATCAAAGGAAGCTTTGATTCTGTATCCGACCTACCTATGACAGGAAACTCTCCTGGTGACGCATATATTGTTCAAGAACAAATGTGGGTATGGGATAGTACACAATGGTCGCCTGTAGGTCAAGTCGGACCGGAAGGTAAATCCGCATATCAAAGCTGGTTAGACGTTGGTAACACAGGTACAGAACTCGACTTCGTTCAGTCTATTAAGGGTGACAAAGGTGATCCTGGTCCACAAGGACAGAAAGGTGATCCTGGTGTAAACGCTAACGGTTTTGATTATCAAGGTGCTGTTTCCGATCCTGGTTTACTTCCACTACCATCCCCAGCCAACATCTCCCAAGCATGGAGCTATGGAACCTACCTCTATGTATCTAACGGTACTGAATGGGTTAACATGGGTGCAATTGTCGGACCGAAAGGAGACAAGGGCGATAAGGGTGACAAAGGTAATGCTGGTACAAATGGTTTAGACGGTAAAGATGGCGATTCCGCTTACCAAATCTGGCTCAACGCAGGTAACATCGGTTCCGAAGCCGACTTCATTGCATCACTGAAAGGAGACAAGGGAGATAAAGGCGACAAAGGTGATCAAGGTTTACAAGGCGTTCAGGGTGTGCCTGGTATCCAAGGTGAAGGTCTTAACATTGTAGGCGAAGTAGATAACGAAAGTCAACTACCCTCTACTGGTGTTGAGTACGGTACAGCTTACTTAGTCGGCGCAGATAAATACATCTACATTTGGGTAGTAGTAGATCCTGAGGCCGGAACTGGTGAATGGTTAAATGCTGGTGTCCTACAAGGTATCTCAATCACTGCCAAAGGTCAAGTATCATCTGCAAGCGATCTTCCAGTTAAGCCTCCATACGGTAGCGCATACAGCTTAGAAGACACTGGCAATCTCTACATCTATACGCTAAACTTCGACAAGAGCGAAGGTTGGGTGGATATGGGTGTTCTTCGTGGTATCGACGGAGAGAAGGGCGAGAAAGGTGACACTGGTAATTCTATCCATGCGAAGGGTGAACTAAGCAACACCTCAGACCTACCTACTACTGGCAACATTCAGGGTGACATGTACTACATTCACCAGCGTTCATATATCTGGAGCGGTACAGCTTGGATTGACATGGGCGTGAATAGTGGTCCACAAGGTATCCAGGGTGAGCAGGGTATTCAAGGGGAACAAGGTATTCAGGGTATTCCAGGTCCGATGGGACCAGGGGTTAAAATCCTTGGAGAACTTGACTCAACTTCTGAACTTCCTTCTACCGGAACCATTGGGGAAGGTTATCTGATTAATGGTGATTTCTGGGTTTGGAACGTTGATGGCTCAGGAAACGGATCATACCAGAACGCAGGTAATATCCAGGGACCAGCGGGACCACAAGGTGCGCAGGGTGTGAAAGGTGATAAGGGGGATCAAGGTACACTGTGGATTGTATTGCAGCGTAACCCTGGACCTGCTGACGGACGTGTGGGCGACTACTTCCTAAACTCCTTAACACTACAGTTCTTCCAGAAAACCAGCAACCTTAACTGGGCTTCTATGGGTTACATGGGTGGTGGTAACGTCTACGACGCACCAAGCGATGGCTCTATGTACGCTCGTAAAGATGGTGGTTGGACAGCATTCACCATTCCTTCTCCTGGCATCTCAGATGCTCCAGCAGACGGAAAAACTTATGCACGTAAAGATGCGGCTTGGGTAGAAACGCTAACCAAAGCGCCTACCACGGACGGATACTACTTGCAGAGTGGTGGTGTGTGGACTCGACTGAATCGCTATGATTTAGCAGTATCTACGGCAACTGCAACACTTGACGCAAGTCAAGGACAGGTATTTACTGTTTCTCTGGCATCAAGCAAAACGCTGACAATTACCAACCTACCTGCGGGTAGAGCGATGACCATCGTTGTTATCTTCACTGGTAATACTGGTTCAGTGTCTTGGACTAACACTATCAACTGGACAGATGGAACGGCTCCAACGTACACCACTGGACGTTGCACAGTTAGTCTGCTATGGGACGGAACAAGCCTACTTGGTTTCAAACCAGGTGGTTACGCTTAATAACAGAGGGGAGAAATCCCCTCTTCTTTTATTCGGAGGAATACGATGGAAGAAACTACTTCAATCGAAGATTTTACTTTGGTTTATGATTACACCCCGCTAATCAATATGGCTGATCTTTCTTGGCCTATTTATTTCCCTGCTATCCGAGCTTCTAATACTAACATCAGTTACCCATATCCATGCCGAGATTATATTCTTGAGGAATTTGGTTATGCTGTAATTTTCGATTCCCCAATCCCTGACGGTGATGTTATTACAGAAGTCACTCCAGTGCAAGGGGCAGATGGAAAATTCTATCGTACCTATGTTGTACGTGACTTCGACGAGGAAGAAGCCGCAGCAGATCTTGCACAAAGAAAGCAAGGACAAGCCGCTAATCTGTATAACATCTTTATTCAAGATGGTTTCACAGGTATAACCGTTGCGTATGCTGGTACAAATTATACTCTGCAAATGACCGCAGATGGTGTTGCACTCTTAAATATCATCAAAGCTGCTGCTACAAGTGGTAGTGCCACTGATACCTATTTAGTTAATCTGAAAGAAGGTGTATCCGCACCACTAAATAAATCAGATGCACTTGGGTTGATTGACGCAGCTATGAAACAGTGGGGTGTTGTGGTACAAAATTACCTAACTGTGTTGAAAGCAACATACGAGGCAACAAGTAAGCAGAACCTACCCGCCGTACCTAATACATTTATCAGTTAAGGTGGATCTATGCTTGAAGTGTTACTTGCAGGAGGTAAGCCCTACGTAAACTATATTGTTAAGCGACTGCAACAGTTTGGTGTTGTTACGTTGGGTGCAGGTGTTACCGAGTCTACTGATTCAGCATCAGGAAAAGGTTCATTGGTATTCAATGGGGTATCTAATAGCAAGATAACTGTGACAAGTCCGTCTGGTGGTCTTCCTACAGGTCTGGTAATAGGGACAACAACTGACTTAGTAATAGATACATGGTTATATTTAGATAACACTTCTCAAGCTATTCTATGCGGTAACTTAAATAATAATGTTGGGTCTGGTAGTTGGTGGGTAACACTAAACAATACTTACCAAGTATTTGCATCTGTTAGTATAGACGGGTATAGCACAACTGGAGAGGTACAAAGATTCCGTTTTGGGACTGCCGCTCTTCCTGTTAATACCTGGTTCCGTTTGACGATAACAAAATCTGGGAATAGTTTATACGTAAAGAAAGATAACGTTTTTCTTGGATCTGTTTTGACTATTTCTAAGGGTTTTGGAGGTAATACAAGTAATCCCTTCTGCATTGCCGGAACCACAGATAATGCATTAATGTTGCGCGGTAAGATAGATGATTTAATGATCGTTACGAATGTAGTACCAACAGCCACAAGCATTACGACAGACTCAATAGGTATTGCAATAGTCGGAGGAACAAAACAATTAACATACTCTGTTACTCCGAGCGGAGCACCAATAACAGACAAAGTTTATGCCTCAAGTAATACAGCTATTATGACTATTGATACTAATGGTTTAATGTCCTTTGTTAGTGAGGGTGGTTTTGATGCAAGTCTTACTGCTAAGAATAACGTAGGAACAACACTCTCAGATAGTTCAGGAGGGTATGCTTCCACACTTAGTGTCTATACTGAAAGTTTGAGTGCCATGAATGTTGGAGCTACACAACAGCTTGTAGCGACAATAACACCAGATGGTGCGGCATCATTACCAGATATGGTTATTACATACACTACAACAGATCCTACTGTGGCTACGGTTGATAGTAATGGTCTTATCACTGGAGTAGGTGATGGTGGATGTAGAATCGGATGTACTGCAACATATCAAGGTACGGTGATAGTTTCTGACAGTTCATACTTATCAGTGAATGCTGCATAATAAAAAAGGGAACCTCGCAAGAGGCTCCCTTTATTTTTATCCCTTAGAAGGGGATATCATCGTCGAAGTCAACAGATGGTTCTGGCTCTGGTTCAGGAGCTTTCACCGCTTCTTTTGGCTTACGTACTGTCTTTGGCTTCTCTGCGGCTGGGGCAGCAACTGGAGCGTCACCACGGATAGCAGCAGCTACCTTATCGGACAGTGCCAGCACTACGCGAGCAGCTTCAATAATCTCGTCAATGGTAACATCGTCACGAGAGTGATCACGGCAAGCGTTCAGGATCGCATGACCAACAGAAGCACCCAGATCGTAATCAGTGATATCCACACCACGCTCTTTAGCAACTTCTGCTTTCAGAGTTACGGTAGCAGACTGCACCACACCTGCGAGTTCAAACGCATCACCTTTCACACCACCACGGATCAGCTCAAGAGCACCGTTAACAGCGTGACCAGTTTCGATACCTACGGTATCACGTTTCTTGTATGGCTGTTTAGCTGGAGCGCTATCAGTGCCTTTCCCTACTTTTGGAGCAGCGGCTTGAACACCTTCGGTAGATACAACGAAGATCTTACCTTTGGATGATTGGTAATAGGTTTTACCCTGCCATTCGTTAGGCTTAACGTCCAGTGTGATTTCAACACCACGTTCAATAGTCACCCACTGATCATCTTTCTTGACTTGCAGGTTTTCATGTTCAGGGTGCAGTTTAACATCTCCCAGACCAATCCAAACACCTGCATCATCTTTACCAGCACCTTTCTCTTTCAGAAGGATGGATGCTTTGTGAGTGGATTCAATTTTCTTATCCGGCTGACCAGCAACTTTAATATAAGAAACTTTCAGTTCATCATATTTATCCAGCTTAACGTATTCTACGATACCCTCAGCCCAGAATGCTTCTTGTTTAGTCTTGCGGTCGATTTCGGAATTAATTACTGGCATATATTCTCCTCTTTGGATTACATTACTTTGACGCAGAATTCTCTTAATAGAGAAGCGTCTGTTTCTTCTAACAGGTATTTACCTTTCCCAATACCCACACCGATTTCACCATTTTCAAAATGCAGAAATTGAATCCTGTTTCCACCAAGATTAATGATTCCGGCTTTGCCTGGAGTATCTAAGATATTTCGGAGTGTGTCTTGCAGTATGGTAAATTCTTTACGGGTGACAGTTTGTTCTGAAAACTGAGAATCTTCGATGCGTACACTTAAACGTACCGCACCACCAGTTATACTCAGAAGTTGTATGAAGAACGAATTGTCTTGTGGAAGTGCATCTTTCTCAACGAGAACGAGACTGTTCATCTCACGACTGTAAGAAGTCTCGACTGTTATTTTAGCGCGTGAATCTGTCATTCAAGTCCTCATCTTAACATGAAATGGAGGGGCTTGTCAACCCCTCAGCCATTAAATTTCATCAGTCCAGTGTGGTTTACTACGGGAGATAGGACGAGGCGGTTCATCAAAACTAACCTCCGGCTCGTCAGGGATCTCAACTTTCTTGTAGAACATGAATTGTGGGAAACGTTTAGCCATCTTACGCATATGTGCTTCTTTCCCAGTGTAGTTCTCATGTACCAGGCAAACACGAGTTTTGATACAGAACTCAAACTCCTCGTGGTAGTGACACTCAGTGCCATCGAACCATGCACGACAGATTGCTACATCAAAGTCTTTGATAATTTCTTCGCGTACACCTTTCTCCATGATCATCAGGTTAATTGGAACGCCGTTATAACGTCCCTCAAACACCCATTTCAGATTAGGTAGTTCTGCGTAAGTAGATTCCTTAATCTTGTCGATTGGGAAGAAATCTGTAATACCTACCATCTCTGCCAGGGCGTTTACCAAGCCAATGGTGTTATGGTTAGGCAGACGCAGGTATACGTCAAGATCTTTAGCTGGAGAATTGAAATACCAATCTCGTGGAGCACCACCTGCGATCATTGCAAACGGATCTACCAGACGCAGTTTATCTAAAAGATCTGTTGCTGCTTTCTTCTGATTATCTACGGTCATGAATAGTGCCATTATTTCAACTCTCCTAACAGTTTGATACGTTCTTCTGTCAGAAGGTCAACAAGCCATTTCTGTGTTACATTGGCTTCACCATGAATAAACCCTGCACCTTCCGCCTTGAATCGGTCTTCTTCTTGATCTTTACGGAGAACAATAACATCCCCTAATTTATAAAAGCCCACTTCATCCAAGAACATAACCACATCACCCACTTCAAATTCTACGGTAGTAATTACTGTTTCTACAAGTTTCATTTTTTCTCCCCAATAAATTTAATAATACCTTCCTGATAAAGAGTTTCTAACCATCCTTCGGAAGCTGTTAGAGAACTAACCTTCTCTTCTTCACTATCTGGAATATCACCCAAGATAGTGAACATCTTCCGATCTGCATGTCCTAAGATTATAATTTGTCCTGCTCGGTAGGTTCCAAAGTCTTTTTTAAACATGAAAATATCGTTTGTTTGAAATACTAATACCATTGTTTTCTCCTCTTAGTGTGTCCAGGGTTCACGGTCGATAACGTGCTGGAGCATATTCATCCCCATAGTTTTCAGATGCGGAACCACTCTTTCTGATTCAGTGTTAAAGAACTCTTGCAGCTTTAACGTCTTGGCTCTTAGCCAACAGAGATGTGCGTCGATTTCTGTTTCAAAGCGTCCGAGCGTAATACTCTTACGTCCTTCACCTTTAATTGATGCCTTATATTTCTCACGATCTTTCTCGTAGTAACATCCGGCTAACTTGCCTTGCTTCTTCTGGTAGGACAGAAACTTGTTCAGTTCAGGAGAGATCATTAGACAAGTGGAGGGAGAATACACTCTACCGCCAATGATATCTTTGTCAAGTTCTAAATTCTCCCAGTTATCCCAGGTTTGTAGCCAAGCGTTAAAGTTGGAAAACAGTTTCCATTCTTCGCACACGGTGACACCTTCGTAAGATGGATCTCGTTTTTGTTGTACGGGGCAGTAACACCGCCCCAACATAGCCATCCACTTTACATAGCGAGCATCCATGTTCTTTCCGCTCCCTACCTTAAAGTCTCCGTCAAAAATACCTTGTCCGTATACCATAAAACTCCTTATAAAACAATGACTTGTTCAGTGACAGGAGGCCCAGGAATTACCCAAGTCATAACCTGCTGTCAGTTCTACATTCAGGCCATAGAATTCACCTGCTCTCTTAACTGCGATGGAAGCAAGTTCACCTGCACGACTGTAGCCAGTAAACCAACCACCTTTCGGAGATTCGTGTACGTTAGCCCAGATCTTACCAGTACGAGCCTCTTCATCAGCTTTCCACGCATTCACTTTAGCCATGCACTCTTTGTCAATCTTCTCCTGCTCTTTCTCATCGTCAACCTGAGTCCAGCCCAGGGATTCTTTCGAGAACCATTTGAACTCAACCAGGTCACGAGTAACCTCAAGTTGTGCTTCATCGTGGTAAGCGATCATTTGTTGCACGAAGGATTTGTTTTTCCAATCGTCAACAAAGAAATCTACTGCCAAACCTTCTTCTTCGATCAGGTCATCGTAAATCACCATTGCACGTTTCGCACAGATTACCCCGCCACTCTGGAAGAGTGAGTTCAGGATAGCGTGAGCAGAACGAGTAGGTACTTTACGCCCGTCAATACCCAGAATGTATTTCTTACCTGTCTTAACCCAGAAGTCGTTCAGACGTTCTTTCAGCAATGCGAGAGGTTTTGCAGCTTCCCAGAATGCGTCATAAACCATCTGCCCTGTGTGCATGTCACTACCGATTGTCTTAGCCACCTTAGCAGCCTGAGCACCGTATGTAATACCGTACTTAACAGACTTAGCAGGAGCACGTTCAAACTTACGTCCGATAGTCTCTGTGATGCGTCGTGCCATCATCGAGTGAACATCATGCGGCTTCTCTAACAGAAGAGCGTTGCAATACTCATGCGGATCTGCTTCATATCTCCAGCAGTAATGGGATTCAATCTTCGCCTCCAGGGAGTCAAAGTCGTAACCAATCTGGAAGTAAGCCGGAACCTCTACACCGAACATGTTACGCATCTGGAAGCCGTAGAGAGAAGTTACACGAGGAATGTTAGCAACAAGGCGGTGTTTCATGCGTGAAGTAGCAGCGTCACACGTTGCCGCTGGCGTTGGGATACGCCCATCTGCCCTTACTGCTGCAAGATAACCTTTGTTGTATTCCTGGTCTTCCTCATCATCTTCCCATTCTGCACCACCACCAAGGATAGAGTTGCGACGGTGTTTGTACGTCAGGTATTCCACGATCTGCGTAGCATACGGGAATTTCTCACCCAGTTCAGCTAAGTTAGGACAAATCTCTTTCTCCTGCCCCTTAGTGAAGGATGGGTTAGTCAGCACCTTAACACCTTTACCTTTCGCCTTAGCGATACGGTCACGGAGTTTCCACTCCAGAGTTTCAGGCGTACATTCTAAATGATCACAACGGTCTTGACAGAAGTTGGATGCAAGAGTTTGATCCACATAATCACGAATCGCTTTCTCCATCTGCACATCATCTTTCTTCGTCTTCGTACCAGACTTCAACGTAATGTCTTTGTCTTTGTACTCGGAAGGACTCCAGCCTAAACCTACCAGCCAGTTTTTGATGTGTGTTGTATCGTTCAGTGTAGCCGGAACAGTAGGTTCACAGATTGGCTCTTCGCTTGAGATTGGCAGTTTCAGTTCTTTGCCTAACGCAATTAACCACCACCCATCTTCACGCTCTACCAGTTCACCATTGTGCTTGGCTGCAAACTTCACGATGTTACTTGTTGGATCACCATTCTTCTTAAACTGTAACTTAGGCGGAATGAAATCTTTCAGATAACCTTTCGTTGCAGGTTTCGGAGGAAGAATAGGTTCAGCCTCAAGTCTACACGCTTCCATCTTAGAATCAAGATCTTTTATATTCTCTTCGGCTTGTTTCATATTGAAAGCGAAGCCACGGTGTTCCTGACGAGTAATAATATCAGCAATGCGTTGCTCAAGAATAAATGGTTCAGTCCACTTATCGTAATCTCCCCATTCCTCCATCAGATATTTATACACTGAGGTGTTCGATTTGTTATCGTAGATACAGTAATAGAGCATATCTGCTGCAAACGTTTTGAATCGATCCTCAACTGGGATATCTTTACGGAAGTCAAGTTTAACATCACCACCTGCCTTGGTTGATAATTCAGCCAGGCTATGACCACCGAAACGGTCAGGGTTTAGCACTTTACTCAGGATCATGGTATCGCAAATCTCTACATCTGCATCATCCCAGGTATTGTATTTCACACTGTAATTCATCTTGAAGTAGAGTTTGATGGCTAACAAGTCAAAGTTAATAATGTTATGACCAACTACTTTCGTAATTTTGTACTGCGGTTTATTGGCAAATACACCTGTGCCTTTAACGAAGTCTCGGAATGCGCTCATTGGAAAATGGGTGTACTCCTGATGTTCGTATTCTAACAGGCTGTAAGTGTATTTCCCGTCAGTCTCTACGTAAGGACGACCATCGAAGTGATATTTGTCTCCATCGTGGAAAGCAATAATCTCTCCTGTGTCATGACTCTCGCATACAATACAGTGCATCTCAAAGCTGTCTTTCAGTTTATACGGACTTGACAGATAATCAACACTCTCATCATTAAGCAAGTTGTTACTTTCAAGGTCGAAAGTAAATGCTCCCATTTTCCCTCCTAATTATTTTAATGTATTAAGTAGCTGATGGAATTGCTCCCAAATAACTTCGTCACCTTCCTTGTACGCATGACTAACTTCATAATAACCTGAATAATGGCTACCATTATTTTCGTACTCTTGGAAGTAATATTCACCGGAAGAGTTTTGTTTAAGTTGAACGTCTGTTCCCATACCCTTACCAGCAAGCCAACTTGCATAAGCCATGCGGGTTATTTCATAAGGGGTGAAATTCTTTATTGTTTGCTCGGATAGTTCTTTCGGGGTAACTTCTACATCCATTCTTTCAATTGTTGTTACAGAACCTTTTAACTGTATCATAATTTTCTCCTCTAAGTCAAGGGGCTTTCGCCCCTTTCATTAATAAGTACCTTCCGGTACTGGCATTTTGCTCATGTACTGATCGTAATCATGAAGCGTTGCAGTCTTGATTTCATAGAAGAAACTACCTGCTGCACCTGTCTCAGAGAACTCACGGTTCTTGAGGATGTAGCAATATGTACGGTTTCGTTCCATCGGATCTTCTGCTTGCTTGTCACGTTCGAGTGCGATGGTAATACCAGCACCTTTTGCCAGGAAGCTACTACCCATTGCATCATCTTCTACGATGTGCTCATTACTGTTGTTGGAAGACTTCTTAACGTGGGAGATTACAACGATGGTGATGCCGTATTCTTTCATAATACGTTTCAACCAGGTTGCGAGTTCTTCCTGCGCGGAAACATCCATACCAGAAAGCAAGTCAGAATAAGGGTCGATAACAAGGATGGTTACTCCGAAGTAGATGATCATCTCCAGAACCTTCTCCTTGATAACGTCTACGTTCGCTCCTCGGTCATCACACACGTAGAAACGTGGAGTACCGTCTTCATGTTCGTAGAAGTCACGAATTCTCTCTTCATTCGCTTTCAGAATTTCCTGCTTCTCTTCTGCCGTCTTACGATGCAGAGGGATGTGCAAGAATGAGGACAACAGGTTACGAGAGTATTTCTTGTACGTTGCCTCCAGTGAGAGAACGCCAAGCGTATGCTCTGGGTGTGCCATAATAATGTGTTTGGTAATCTCATTCACCAAGAGAGTTTTACCGATACTGGTTTTAGCCAGAATGACAGTAATCTCTTCCTCCACCAAACCGCCTCCAAGCATGTTAGCAGCGGTGCGCATGAATGGTGGTAGGGTGATTACCTTAGCCTCCAAACATTCCAGTGCAGCCTCATACAGGACGTTTGATGCGTATACGCCAGCAGGAGTGTACATCTTCGCTTTGAAGAATCGGTCAATGAAGTGATCAACCTTCCCTTCTTCGAGTGCCTGGTTAGGATCTTTAACCTCAGTTAAGTCCATTACGTACACTTTGTTACGAGGGAGGATCTTAACACACTTCTCTACTGCTGCTCTACCAGCATCATCATTATCCATACAGAGAATGATTTTCTTGAACTGGTCAAGGAACTTGTAGCGCGATTGTAGTTGCTTGTGTAGGGAACTCTCACCACACGTACCAGATACAACGGCTGGGACAGGGTATTTACCACCTTTGTTGTGATCCATTAACATCTGCGTTGCCGCCAGCATGTCATGTTCACCACCTACAATGACGATTGTACCACTATGGTTTCGATATTTAAACTCACCGAATAGGTCACATTCTTTACCCGTCTCACCTACTGGCTGGGTGAAGTCTTTCGGATCAATACGGTGTTTGTAACCTGCGATCTGATAGTTCTTCGTTGTTGGGTAATATGTGTCGGTAACACCACCTGTTTCAGCGTCATAACCGTAGCGTACACCTAATGGTTTTGAAATGTCTTCTCGGATACCACGATAACCTCGTGGATTAGTTCCAGTTTGCTCTTTCAGTTTTTCATGAATTTGTGGGTTGAACTCGCTTCCCAAGATATCCTCCTCTTCAATTTCTTCACCGTGTTCATCCAACCATTCTTGACTTGGAATGGTAAATTCGCATGAGAAGCAGTGCGCTCCTTTGTGCTCACCGCCACTATCTAACCCATATACCATCAAGTTATTCTGTGAACGATCTCTACCATTCTTCATACAACGTGGACAACCAGTGTGACCTTCTCGACTCAAATCAATATTAAAGCCGTACTTATTTACAACATGTGTCACTGGTTTCTCCTGTTAAAAATATTCGTTACTCTCCATTACATAATTCAATTCCAGGTTTTCCTTGTATTTCTTAAATTGGAAAGCAATCTCTGCACCTGTAATATGCACGTTGGATATTTCTTCCATTCCATCATAGACACGAACATCATCAATGATTAATCCGCCGTAGAAATCCCAATCACTTTCACGAGACAAGGGATTTGGTTCTTCGTAGAAGAAATCTACTTCGACAATTACGGGAGTGCCGGACGGCAAGTTATATTCAAAATCGAATGTATTCATTACAACCTCTCAATAAGTAATCTGCGAGTCTCATTCAATGCATCAATACTGTATTGAGCACGTACATATTTGGCTAAGGCCATTCCCTTTTCTACACAAATATCTGGAGACTCTACTAAGTATTCCACCAGGTCTTTCCACTCTGCTAATGAGTCAGCAAAGTAAACCAGATCCTTAAACTCTTCGGTGAAGTAATTCTCACGAGGAGAACAAATCAACGGCAAGCCTTTGGCTCCAGCCTCAAGGATCTTGAGATTGCTTTTCGCATTATTGAAAGGATTGTCTACCAGTGGAGCAATGCTGATTTGATGACCGTCATACGATTCCATATAATTGGCGTATGGTCGAACACCTTCATAGATACAGTCCGGTTGAATATCTTCTCGGATCAGTGTCCATTGCAAGCTACTTAGTTCTTCTTTGTCTCTGCGGAAGCCACAGAGGGTTAGCATCTTACCAAGGGGTGGTAGGATTGCCAAGTCATGTTTATGGGTTTCACTTCCAGCCCAAACCAGGGGACTCTTAGAATAACGATCCTTTGTCATGGTGAATTGCCACTCATCGAAAGGCAAACCATTCGGTACGATATGTACGTTGTCATTATACTCTGAGAGTTCCTTCTGGAGAGCCGGAGTGGTTGTTGTTACCAAATCACTCCGTTCCAAGAACCACTTGAGATCATCACGAATACGAGTATCGAATAAATCCTCAAGCATATGTCCTTCTGGAATATGCAGGGAGTCATCGAGATCCATAACCATCTTGAACCCAAGTTGTTGGAGAGCCAGGAATCCTGACTTTCCACGAGTCGGCACACCATTGAACACGAAGATATTGTGTTGTGGGTTAATGGTGAGTGCTCGTTTGTATGGAAGGATAATTCTATGGAAATCACAGACACTATAATTATGTCCGTTACGTGTGTCAAGCACAATGTTAGGCATAGAACTCCTTATAAACTTTCGATCACTTGTCGGCGCAATTCATTTGCATCATCAAGATTGTAATGTGTTCTGACATGCTCTGCAAGCATTAAACCACGATCTTCTGCATAATTAGGATTGCGAAGAAGTTTCACAACCTCGTAGTGCCATTCGGCTCGTGATTCAGCATAAAACACCACCTTAGCATCAACTGGGTTGTAGTAAGGTAATACTTTAGAACAGATGATAGGTAAGCCCTTTGCCCCTGCTTCCAGGATCTTCAAGTTGCTTTTACAAGCGTTGAAGTCGTTATCTACGAGCGGAGCGATGGCTACGGCGTGACCATCATATACAGTCATGTACTCGCCCAAGTGATGTACTGCTGGCTTGTATTGTGCATTTGGCAGCTTACGTCTCACCTTTCTCCATTCGGCAGTTGTCAGTTGTAGATGGCTACCAGCCGGAGCAGATTTGTGTTCTTCATACCCAGCAATAGTCAACAGGTCATCGTCAAAACTGTTTGACACAAGAGACAGGTCAGGATAGTGACTCGCACCACCCGCCCATATCAACGGTGTATCAGACTGTTTATCTTCGCTCAATGTAAACTGACCAGTGTCGAAAGGCAGGGCATTACGAATCACCACCACGTTTCGGTTAAGAGGTCGTACTTTGTATGCCAGGTATTCTGTGGTCACAATCACCACATCTGCAAGTTTCACCATTTCCATGATGTTCTGAGTGTGGCTTGTGAACACGCTTGCCAGGTAGTGTTCAGGATTGAGTTCATAGAAGTCATCCAGATCCACAACAACCTTAACGCCACGTTCTTTCAGTCGGCGTACCTCTTCTGCACCACGAGAATATACACGGTTAAATACCAGGACATTCTCTTTTGGCTTGAACTCGTTATCTGCAAAAGGCATCACCACTCGGTGATAATCGCACCCGCTCCCCAGTTTATTATCGCAATACAAACGGGGCTTATGAACCAGCATGTTTAGCATCCTCCTTAAATTATCGATCATATTACTTTCCCCATATCCTGGCAGTGAATGATATGCGAAATGGCTCTACGTGGATCAATTGCTCCAATACGATACGTATGGAACAAGTACATTCCTCGCATGATTCCTAATCGCTTTCCTGCTGCGTGTAGAGTGTTAGAGAAGATTAAATCGAATTGAATAGACCTTTCTTCGAATGGAATTTCTTGCCACAAACTCTTCCTGAATAATAAGAAGAATCCTGCAAGTGGTACTCCCAGAGGAACATCTTCAATGCTATTGCCCCAGGTTGTTCGGGCTTCTTTCGCAATTTCTATGTGGTTGCGTATATCTGAATCGTCACTGATTTCGTTACCGAACAATTGGTAGGTAGACCCCAGGCGGTTGCACGATGCACCAATAACATCGTACTCTGGGTTAGAACGGACGAGGGTTTCAAGCCACATCGGTTGTTCTGGTAGTAGGAACATCGTGTCGATATCCCTCAAGCAAATCCAACTATCTTCCGGCAGTTCACGGATGGTATCGTTGATGCCTTTGCCGATATCACCAGAAAGATAGGGAGTAATGTGGAAGATCATTTCTCCCTCCTGTAATGTTAATTTAGCACCGATCAGAGCAAATGTCCAATCGGTATTGCCTATTAATCTTTAGGCTTCACGATTCCACGATTCTGTAGCTCCAACTGGATTGCGATAGAACGATCTCGTGCTGCCATGTACTCGGTGAATGTCTCCTGGAGATGGTCGCCAGCTACATCACGCAGCTTGAGAAGTTTCTCATCGCTCACCTTAGTCAGGTCATCAAACACCTCTACATCATTTGTCCCATTCGTTTGCATCAACAACCTCCTTAATGGCTACGGCACAATCTTTACAGATACAGTTGCCTTTGTTCTTTTCAAGTTCAATGTACGGGGAGTTATCTTCCCGACGAGAGTCATAGATTACACTGTTGAAACACACAACGCAAACATTTTTTAAGATTGTGTACTTCTCAATACGCTTCTTGGTGCGGAAATTCACCTCAATGATATCTGCCATCAATGTATTGCTCCCAGGATGTTATTTTGTGCCATCGTAGCACTGAGTTCAACCATGTCATGAGATCGTGAGAAACGTTCCCATACCTCTGCATCGACTTTCAGAGCTATGCAAGGATAGATAGAGTCGTGAATAACCTCAACGTGAAACACGTCCAGATTTTCATCTTCCTCAACGAACATCTGACCAAAACTTTCAAGGTGTTTACGGATGTAAAGAGCATCCTCCTCGGTAAGCCCAATCATCAAGTAACTCGCCACCACTACATGTCTATCCTGCATATTATCTCCTTAGCTCTTAGGTATATAGAATTGGTGTTCCTTGTATCGGTACACCAAGATCATATCCTTCTCCCAATGGGTACGGATATTCTTCTTTTTGAAATACTTAGCCCCTTTCGTTATATCAGTTGCATCACGAGCTTCGGGGAAGTTGTTATCAAGGTAGAGTAGGCGATCAGCGATATGTTTCGCTTCCTGCCATCTGTCTTTTTCGACGACATTAAATGCGCCTTTATACGTGTATGAGAACTGTCCTGGTTGGAAGAGAACACCTTTGACGGTCTTAGGGAACTGAGGATCGTTAACACGATTCAGAACAACATTACCGACAGCAGCCATTCCTTTCTTTCCTTGGTTACGGCTCTCTGCGTACATTGCACAAGCTAAAAGATTTTCTTTCGTATCTCGCTTTGTACACTTGTGGACTACTTTAGCGGTCTTTACGTTTGCAGCTTCGGCATAGCCGATTACAGGTGTAAATGTAAAAGCAGTTAATGATAGTAACGCAATTGTTACAAAGTTTCGTATCAGCAAATTTTGCCTCCTTTTGTTTTACGAACTATTATTCTATCACAGGAGGTAGGATTTTGCAAGAGAAAGGGGCTTTCGCCCCCTCATGTTACAGTGTGAAAGTGGTGGTGAAGTCCACTTTAGTGCCGTCTTCATGGACGGTGAGCTTGAGAGTTTCGCTCTGAACGTTATCCAGGCTTTCCAGTTTAACGGTTACACGCTCATAAGCTTGCTGACCATCTTTCAGGAAAGTACGCTCCGTGATCACTACACGGTTTGCTACATCAAACGTTGCTTTGCCATCGTGCTCCAGGTGGAAAGTGCTACCATCTTTATAGGTAACTACCACAACACCACCGCTAACCACCAGGTTTTCACCCAGCACGATTGCAACTGGTGCGGTATTTACACCTACTGCAAGAGTCGTTGAAGATGGTGCGCTTTGCAGGTACTGGAATTCTGCTTGAGCTTGTTTCACCATTTCTTCGAAGTCTTCTACTTCCAGGACAGATCGGTAGCTCCAATCACAATCATCAATCTCGGTTTTACCGTTCTTGATACCCATATACTGCCAGTTATCAATTGTATAACCACACCCATTGGTAGCCATCCAAGTATCTTCGAAGTATTCGCCAATGCGATATTCAATACCCATATCCTGCACGTCTTTAAACAGATCGGTAACTATGCGACTGTTGCGGGCATTATAATCCACATCAACAACGAAATCATCTGAAAACAGGTTACGCAGTTTATCTAATGCACTCATGTTATTCTCCTCTTTTACTTATTAAAATTGGAGGGCTTTCACCCTCCGAGATGGTTAATGCTTACGGGCAATCAAACCAGTTAACATCGCCACCGAATGCAGTTACTACGTCACAGATATCCATACCTGCTTTACCTACGCCGTAGGCTTTCAGTTTCCATTCGCCATCTTCGCGAACCAGAGAAGCTACGTGGCAGATGGTGTTACCAGCAACTTCCGGTGCGAGGAAGTCAAAGTCAAGGATCTCAACGTTACGCTCTGCGTCGAAGATTTTCAGCATACCTTCGGAAGCATGACCGAGACGCTTCTGACCAGTTTCATCGTCGATGGTGATGACGAATGCGATTTCATCTGCGTTAGGAGAGATCTTCGCCAGAGTAACATCAATCTGCTCCAGGTTGCCAGTACCATCACGCACATCTTCACCAGCGAAGGTTGAGCGCTCTGGGTCAACTTTGTTTGCATAGCAAACCAGGTGACGGGCAGACAGCATTTCTGGATTACCAGAGGCATTATGACGGCACACCAGTGCGCTTACGTCCAGATCCAGTTTAGTGGATGATTTCCAGGAGAATTCCAGACGAATCTCTTTCAGCAGAGGTGCGATCTTTTTCAGGGAGATCTTTTCGGTGGAACCTTTTTTCAGGGAAATTTTCTCAGACATGTATATTCTCCTTCTTTCTGTTTTCATTTACGGGGAAGAACCACTCCTCCCCTTTGATGTAATCTATTCTACGTATTTCTTCGGGTAAGTCAAGAAATATTTTTAGCTTTTTGCACCAACTTTCTCAACCCACTGACCAAACTCATCAGACAGCAGTTTGTCATACAGTTCTGCGTCTGACAGATCCAGATCATCAATACCGATGAAGGATACGTTATCGTATTCATTCGCCAGCGCTTTCAGGAAGGTGAAACGCTCACGACCGACACCAACCATGAACCAGTAGATTGGTTTACCTTTGTTCCGATTCAGTACAGCGCGTACTGCGGATTCGTCGTTGTTCTCACCATCAGTCTGGAAGAACACCATCGCAGGTGTGGTATCCACAGGTGCAGAGGTATCTGGCACTTGCTCACTGATAGTTTTCTTCACAGTGACAGTTTCGGTTTTACCTGTCAGTTTAGCGAAGAAGCCGCTCACTGGACGCTGCTCTTGCACCTCAACCTCACGAGTTACAGTTTTCATTGGCGTAGAGCCAAAGTATTCGTCGTAGATCGCCTGGATGACAGGGGCGTAGCTTGTGCCACCATTGATGCTCACATTACGCATACACTTACCTACGTAGTCATCATACACGTCAGCAGTTGCTGGCGGCAGTTCAGAAGAGTAGTTGTTGAACGCCCACATGTCGATCTGCTGGTTGTCATCAAACTGCATACCGAATGGCAGGAGTTTACCTACGAAGTCGCTCACAGTACCGTTACGGTACAGACCATGCATACTACCGGAGATATCCAGTGCAGATGCTACACGCAGTACGATCTGAGAAATCTTTTTCTTTTTCAGGCTGATTACCAGTTGTTCCTGACGTTTCACCAGACTAATTTTTTCGCTCATAATTTTTCCTCCATTAAATTTTTAAGTGCAATGGTTGTTTCGCATTCCTCGCCATATTCGGCGTGGTGTTCAAGATAGGCTTCCGCAGAAGCCCAATCATTGTCCTGAGTGTTCCAACCATCTATGAATGCGTCTTCAATGATAATCTTCAACTCTTCTCGTGTCAAGACAATTTTATCACTCATCGTCTAAATCCACACCAGCACGTTCAACTTCTTCACGATAAGCCTGATCAGACCAACCAGCAGGTGGTTTGAAATCATCAGATACTTCAATGATTGTTGCACCTTCGCTCATCGCTAACTCTTCACAGAAGTAATCATGGTATGCGATCTTCTCTGCAAAGTCAATATCTTTGAAGAAACGAATTGTTGCGCTACCATCGCCACAATCGGCAATCACCAGGGCAATTTTCATACCTCAAACTCCTTAATGAGTTCAAGTTCATCAAAGCGTTCTGCGGAGCATTGATCATAGCCGTACATTTCACGACCGATTTTCAACACAACTTCAAGTGCATTGAAAGACAGAATATGTTCACTGTTCCCTGCAAACTTTTCTTCGTCATCATAACGAACAGCGACATACCCATCTTCCAGTTTATAAATACGAATTCGCATGTTTTCTCCTTACACTAAGCCAGATTTGACTTTTTCGATCATCCCATCTTCCAGGGATTGAACTTCGTTGATGTAGTCAATACGAGCGGCACGAGCCTCGGTATTGATGCGGTTGGTTTCTTCCAGCATACGCACCAGGTTTTCCTGATCTTTACGCAGGGTTTCAATGTCCAGGATCTGACGGTTAGACAGAGCCGTAGCATTGATAATGTTTTGTGCAGCCAAATCGCTCCCCATTTGAATTGCAGTGTTGAATTCATCCAACACATTAGCCTGAGTTTGACCAGCTTCTGCTTGACGTAAACTCTCGATATACATTGAGAAGTTAGCAGAGTAAGCCGGAATAACGTTGTTCACGATGTTACGCGCAGAGCGCATAAGCATTTCGCTAACTTTGATCATGCTGTTCACTCGTGGTCCCATCTGCACACACAGCAGACGCAGGGCTTTGAGGTCAGCAATACGGATCTCCAGAATATCCAGGGTGTCACGGATCTCGGTGCGAGCATCCACTTCTTCCTCTGGTGTGTTCAGGAAACGTGCTTCCTCTTTGGCATAGGTGTCTGTCAGCAATTCAACGTCACGATTGAGGCTCATGGCATACTGAGCGATAGCTGTTTTCAGCTTCTCCAGGTAAACCAGTGAGTCTTCTTCTTTGCGTACATCACCTTCCAGTTCTTTCACCAGAACATCAATACGGTTATTTACGTTGTCATATTCTGCGAACAGATCTTCTTTCAAACCCATAATCTTCTTAATGAACTTGCCAACGCCTTTGGACTGCTTGATTGAAGATGGATCAAGCTGTTTAGCCTGTTTAATCAGAGCGGTGAGGCGTTCATTCATCTCACCACCTTGATTGCCACGCTGGTGTTTTAACACCTCGCTATTCAGACTACGTAAGGTAAGACCTGCCTCAGCGCCCACTCCGTCAATCTCCTTGCGGCTCATTGCAGGAAGAGCAGGTACAGGTTTCACCACTGCCGGAGCAAACACAGGGCTTGCTTCCAGCACACTTGGAGCCAGTGCAGAGCGTTTGTCATCAACAGTAGTGAGAGCACTTGCACCATGCTTATTGCTTTTTACAGCATTCAGGAATGGACTCTTAGACATTTGTTTCTCCTTATACAGTCATGTTAATAGAGGACGTATACATTTCCGCACCCTCTGCCTTGAGGATCACAGTACCCAGATTGGTGAGTGACATATCCAGTTCAAACTGATGGTTAACGCCACGAACAAAGATACCTACCACATCATCGTTTGGCACAGTAATAGCTTGGCGGTAGTTTACAGTGCCTTTCGTGTTATCTTCCATAATAAACACAGTTTTCTCCGCAGTTACTTCAATTGAGAGAAAATCTTTTACGGTGTATTCTACACTACCATTGTACACAATCGTAGCTTTATTCACAGATGGTGAAGCTTTACGCTTACCTTTCTTGCGCTTGGTGCGCTTTGGTTTTTCTTCTGCTACCTTTGGATATGCTGGCTTGATTACAGCTTCACCCGTTTTAATCATATTCGGACAACACCACTGTACAGAGTCTGTCGTGACACCTCTGAACACCCAATCTCCGGTAGCATCTACCTTAGAGAATCTGAAAAGGTTGTTATTATTTTCCAGAACAGATTCAGCAAAACCCTCTCCACTCAGGTGATACACGTTGTCTACAATAAGATTCATATTCGCTCCTTTGTTATTGGTTTCTCTTGACGAGAGGGACTTTACTATCCCTCTAAGCAAAAGTCAACCTTACCGTGAAATGATTTCTTTAATTGCTGGTTCGTGACCTGCTAACGAGCCATCGAAATCAATCAGGAAGCTGAATTCAACACCGCTCTCATGTTCAAACAACAGGCGGTCATTCGGATCGTAGACGTAGATACCGTCCTCATCAACCAGAACAATCTCCAGTTGATCCGTATCACCGTGTGCTGAAAAATCTGTGTCTACCATTACTGCGATATCACCTTTCTTTGCATTCTCAAACATATTGCCTCCTTATTAGCGACGACGACTTGAGCTAAAGCTACTGCGGCTCGAAGAGAAGCTCTTGCTGCTGCTGTAACTGCGTGACGGTTTGCTGTAGCTACTCATTGGGCTGGAGTAGGATTTCTTAGCAGAGTACGCACTGTTAGTGCTCATGGTTGGACGTGATTGCGTCTGATACACCTGCTTACCACTGTTGTTGTAGTAACGAGTAGTGTTGCTGGAATAGCTGCTACCACCACGAGGCTGCGCTACGGTATTGTTGTTGATGATGGTAGTACGGCTGGAGTTGTTACTGTAACCACCACCGTTGCCACCGCCGCTCATCATATGTCCCAGGATCATACCAGTGGCGAATTCACCAACACCTGAATCATGACCACCACTTTGCACGATAACAGGAGCCGGAGCCGCCTGAACTACTTGTGGGGCTGGTTGATTGACATACTGCTCGTCTACCATCTGCTGTTGTGGAGCAGGAACATACTGGGTTTGTTTTGGAACATCATCGTCACAACCTGCCAGCATACTTGCACCCAGAACGATCACTGCACCCAGTACCAGTTTCATATTAGTCATGTTTGTTCTCCTCGCTTGAAATTTCACATTTAGTTTTATCGGTCGAGTAGCAGTATGCTTGCTTCCCGTCTTTCTTGACTTCAATAGTACCGCCGTTCAATACCATTGTCAATACCGTGAACAAAATTAAAAACCCGATTGCATAACAAATATTTTCAAACACGATCCAAAGAACTTTTAAAATTTTCACTGTTGTGCTCCCTCATTAATACATTGGCTATAACGTAGACGTAAGTTGTCATTACCAGCTTCAAAGTTACGTATCTGCTGCGTACACTCTTGGTAAGTGAGGTGTTTTACTTTCAAATGATCCGTACCACCATCAGAATTACCAGAAATGCTCCAAATTAAAATCAAAGTATACATGTTTCTCTCCTTATGCAAAAGCCTCCCGAAGGAGGCTCTTTCGATTAAGCTGTTGCTTCTTCTTTCTCAGGGAACACCAGACTTGCCAGTACACCCAGAGCCAAAGTACCCAGTACGATATACAGACTCACGTTAGCTGAGATATCGTGTGGCATGAACGCCCACTTAGCGTGTAATGCTTCACCGAACGGGTGGTAAATCAGTTTAGCACCTACGAACACCAGAACTACAGCTACTGCTTTCTCCAGGTGAACCAAGTATTTCACTGCAACACTCAGTACGAAGAACAGAGCACGTAAACCCAGGATTGCGAACAGCATCGCAGAGTAAACCAGCAGAGGTTCTTGCGTTACACCAATCACCGCAGGTACAGAGTCGAAGGAGAAAATCACGTCAGTGAACTCTACCACGAACACACACAGCAGGGCTGGAGTTGCGTATTTGATACCGTTTTTGATCGTAATGAACTTCTCGCCATCAAGAGCAGGATGTACCGGAAGGATCTTACCAACCAGGCGAGTAGCCCAGTGTTTGGAGTAATCCACATCTTCTTCATCGTCATCACCGCCTTTGATGATAGCCAGTGCAGACCATGCCACAATCAAACCGAACAGCACCTGTACAGACCAATGAAGGTTGAACAGAGCAGTACCTGCTGCTACGAAGATACCACGGAAGACGATTGCACCTGCGATACCCCAAAGCAGAATCTTATGCTGCAAGTGTGTCGATTTGATACCGAAACTTGCGAAGATTGCCATGAACACCATCAGGTTATCCACCGACAACGACTTCTCTAACACATACCCGCTTAGGAAGAGAGAAGCAAACTCTTTACCGTACTCTACCCAAATGAAACCGTAGTACGCAAACGCCAGGGCGATCCAGAATGCCGACCATGCCAGCGCACTCTTAATACCGATTTCTTTATTCTCCTTATGCCCGAAGAAATCCACCACGATTGACAGTACCAGTACACCAACCAGCACTGCGATATCAAGCAGTGGGAATCCGAAATGAGTCATGTTTTTCTCCTCTTTTGAAGAGGGAGCCTATCTCCCTCTCGATAACCTATACTTTACTCTCTTTTCGCACAGAGTCAAGCGTTATTTTGAACTTTCTTTATCGAAGCAGTACATACCAACTGAACCGCTCGAATTGCTTACGATGTAACAGAACTTGTGGTTTTGATCATCCTGCATGATGAAGATCTTATTCACAGCATCCCAACCATCGTAAACTTGATTCACTCTCACCTCATCGGCGTTAGCTGTTCCCATAGTACCGAGGACGACAGCCAGAGTCAACAGAATTCTTTTCATCGGCGCTTAAATACCGAGCTAATTACACACAGAATAAACCCGACGCAGATTACACTCAAGAGAGTTACAGGGATTTCCCAAGTAGGGTGTCCCATTAGCTCAACAATATAGTTGTACGCCAACATCAGTAACCAGGTTGGGATCAAGGCAATCAGGAAAATGACTGCCAGAATGATTATACCCAAGATAAACTCCATAATTTTCTCCTTACTTTAATTGATAAACAATCACTTCTAAGCCTCTCAGCATTAGAGTTTCTTTGATCATGGCCTCAACAACCGACCATTTTCCTCCAGCCAAACCACAACCGATCAGGGGTAAACCGACACGTCTTGCGCCATTGGCTACCAGGTCTTCTCCCATCACGTCCAGTGCATCGTAGATAGCATTGTAGTTCAGGTCACGAATACCTTGATCTCGCTTACTATACCCATACTGACCATACAGGTTGTACACAGTGAGGAAACCGTCTTCAACGACAGCCTTACTGTAACCGCCAAGCTTATGCCTGTCACCTTTGATAGTAGCACAGTCAGCGGCATACACATCAGGCCATTTCTTTTTAATCTTCGGAGCAATACCACTCCCCATTGTGTTCCAGCAGTTGCAGCAGTGCGCAATCGCATCCACTTCACCTTCGGAAGCTGCAATGAGGAGATCCCCTTCTTTGTACTGGATAGGTTCAATCTGCTGCATGTTTATCCAACCATTTCTCAGCTTTAATTTTCAGAAGGTCATTCAAATCAGCAATCACTTCATCTGCCAATTGTTGACCATCTAAACCAGTGGTTTGTTTCTTATGCGTTAAAGCCAGATCCAATGCGCAGATAATCACGTCTGCACACTCACCATAAAGGGACTCTTTCTGACGATCAGGATTTACCAGCCAATCCGCACATTCGCCTGTCTCAGAGGCAAGGTATGCCATTACCTGGAATACGTCACGAGGTTGATTAACCTTATGGCTTGCATGTACCGCAGCAGAGATATCTAAAGTCATCTCAGGATAATCTGCATACTTTGCAGAATCTTCCACCCAGTGCATGGGGAGTCCACCACCGACAAGATGGAAATCTTCGTAAACTTCACCGTAGTCCTCACCAGACTTAATGTTTTTAACCAAAGCAAACACATTGCCGTATTTATCCACTCGTGCAAGAGATAAAAATTCTACTTTATATCTGCCACACTTTGATACAGCAACGCGCCCTGCATCGGATGCACCTACATTTATGATCTCATTTGGTTCACTCATGATCTCTCCTTACTTATTAAGAATATTACTTTCAAAGAAATGCTCCAAGAACTCAAAGTTCTCTTCGTATTTCTCAATGCTGTTATACCCTTCCGCCAGGCAACCGAAGTAGAGTGCTTCAACATAGGACAGCGGAAGCTGACTCAGTGCCACCTTGAAGGTGATCTCACTCTGGCTCATCAGGTATTTAATTGGACGCACCAGGCACTTAGCATCAGGTTCATCCTTGATCATCTGCACGAATGCAGGAACGCTGTTAATGTCACTGAAATTCAATGCCGCTTCCGTGTTCGCTTCGTTGCCATTGTACTTGGCGAAATATAGGAAGAATGTGTCGTTAGTGACCTTTTCTGCATCCAGGATCTCAATCAGCTTGTCTTCATGAGTTCCGGTAATGTTCACGTCATCAATGAAGATCAGGTTTTTGTTGCCCCAGAAATCTTTGTTAATGGAGAAGGTGTCACCATCAATCAGCGCCTTACGGTCTTCTTTGCTGAGGAAACCGTAGTCGTTAATGTAACTTACTTTGCGATGGATGATATCCCACTCAATCGGATGAGCACCACCAATACGGTTGATCAGATAGTTCAAATGGTCTACAAAATGCTCTGACAACACCGTAGCAGCGTTTTTAACGTAGTTGTAAGGCGAAGGTATTACCACGAACTGTTCGTTCAACAGACGTTGTTTGTGGGCTTCGTAGAAGCTCTCTGCCAGTTTACGTCCCATACGCTTCGCAGCCTGGTTGCTACCGAATTTCAGACGTGAATAATCGGCAGTGTTAAAGCAAGCAACCGTCAGGTCGCTAAAAACGTGAGCGAAGTGTTGTTTCTGGTTACGCATTGATGATTTCTCCTTTTTGAAGTTTCTCTAACAGGTCTTGTGGGTTGTTAATATGGCAGAAGTTGAAACCATAGTCAACACATTTACCATCAAAAATTTTACTATCACCGATATGCAGCACTTCATCAGTAGCAATATCGTCCAATCCACTACAAATCAAGGTTTGCAGGAAGAAGAAGATATCCGGTTTACACATGTATAAATCGTCCGAGAAATGTGTGAAACTCCACCACGGCATACGGTCGAATCCGACAACTTCGGATAACAGTTTACCTGAAATGAAATTGGTGTTGCTCTTAATACTCATCTCATAATCCTCAGCGAGGTATATCAACTGATCTACCAGATCCATGTTCAGCATAGGCGGAAACGCTCGGAACAAGTTTTCACAAGTCGCCTGTAAATTGTCCCGCTGCTCAGCAGTAAGGCCAAGGTGAATGCCTAACACGCCCCAAGCATGACCAACATCCCCACATACGAACTGCTCTGCTTCTGCGTCAAGTTGTTTCTTCACAACTGCATACGCTTCTTTGGCTTGTTCGAAGGTGATGCCAGCAATAGATGCAATTGCAACACTTCGTGCTGCGGCATACGATGGGTTGGCAGTGATCAGTGTGTTCCATACGTCAAAGGAAATGTGTTTGATTGTCATGTTAGTCCTCCACCCAGAATACCATAAGAGTTGAAATGCGGTTAAGTTCTTCTGTCAGAACCTTTTTCTCGTGTCCCGATGAAAGTGAAGCCACTTGTTCCATAAGCTTAGCGAGCTTCTCATTTAATTTTTTGTATTCAGTTTGAGTCATATTAAGCCCACCATGCGTCAAGGTTTAAGTTGCTGTCAACTACCACTTGCTCTACGTGATAGCTCTTCATTTCGATTCCACTTGATAGAAGCATACCATACGCCTCATTGAAACGCAACTTATCCTCTGCGGAATACAAACGCGCATTATAGAAACGATAATCAACCTCTTCGGCATTGGAAGAGATACGGAAGAAGCCAGTGTCAATCTCCGGCGCACTGGCTGGAGTCTTGATATGAACTTCCCCGTAGTGTTCTTTGCTGAGATCCATAAACATTACACATGCAACGTGTCGGAACATTTGCTCCAGTTTGTAACGTACCACTTTGAAGCCAGCTTCTTCCAGTTTTGCCACACAATCTAACATAAGATCTGTCTCAATACCCGCCTGGTATTTAGTGAGCATACGGTCACGTTGTGACTGAGTATCACGGTGCAGGTCGATTGTGGTACATTTTGCACCAAGGAGCTTTGCTGCTTCCATGAGTTGTTCACTATTTACATCTGCCAGGGTGAGGTGAAAGTGCGCTTTCCACACCTTCTCCACTGGAACACCAAGAGGTTCACCGTTGGTGCGTGGCAGGTTGACGATCAGCTTATGTTTCATTGTTTCCTCCTTAGAAAGGTGCGCGTTCTAACTCATATGGTTCAATGCCAACAATATTAGCAATGTCTCTGTCAGAAAGCAACTCTTTTCTTTGCAGGATTTCCACCAGAGTACCGAGCATTTCACGAGTATCTCGATCACTCCTTTCTACGAAACCCTTTGCACTATCGATCTGATCTTTATAGAAATAAAACTGAGCCATAAATCCTCCAAACAAGAAAGGGGCTTTCGCCCCTTTCGATTAGTAGTTGTAACCTGCGCCTGAGAAAGCGTAGTCCATGTAGTTGAGGGCTTCTTTTTGCTTCACCTCAATTTCAATGACGTTATCGCCTTGTGCGAACACGAAGTGATAACCGTCACCGCCCATGCTCTTAATGCTCTTCTCATCGTAGCTGATGAAGATCTTGTCGCAATCGTAGTACCAATCACCGTCACTGTCCTGCTCATCAAGGGTAACGAAACCTTTGATGTTTGGCAGACGTTCAGTACCGTCCTTGTGGTCTACGTTGATCTGGAACTTAGCACCCTGGAACAGAGACTGTGCTGACATGCCGCCCAAGTCGAAACCACGAACATCTTGCAGACGATCTACACCGTTCACTTTCAGAGTTTTAATCTCTTTGGCGGTACGACCACCTTCGTTGATGGAGATACCCATCAGGTTCAGTGCATCAGAGAACTTCTCGCCAGGGTAACGGTTCAGTTCTTCTACCAGAGACTGAATCACGTCGAAGTTCAGATCTGATGACAGATTGTACAGAGTTTCGAAATCTGCAACGAACGCTTTGTTAACCAGGTTTTTATCCAGGTAGTCATCCAGCGTAGACTTAGGCAGTTTCTTATAGCTAATGGTATAGAACACACGGCTTGGTCGGTTACGCAGGAATTCAGATACGTAGCCATCGTTCTTGGTCAGAACGAACAGTTTGTTGTAGCCACCCACGCCATCCAGGAGAGTAAGCAGACCGTCCTGATGCTCTTTCTCAGCGTACAGCTTATCGAATTCATCCACCATCACCATGATCGGCTGTTTGATTTTCGACATGAAGTTGATGAACGCTTCGCCGTTGAACGGGCTACCAATGGAGATGGTAGGAATGCCCTGTTTACGCAGCGCGACGGACAGCATTTTCGCTTGCAGAGTTTTACCACTACCTTTAGTACCTTCCAGGAGAACACCAGTGTTCTTACCATCACGGCTCAGGAACGTTTTGATGATACGTTCGGATTTGTCATCTGTGTCGCCGTAGGTTACGGCTGGCACTTCCATATCGTTTTTAGGGTACAGATAAAACGCACCTTCCATTGTAACACCGATACCGTAAGTACCTGGTGGAATTACGTCGATATCAACACCGGATTTCTGACGCAGGAAGATTTGGCTACCGAATAATGTGAACATGTATTTCTCCTTCTTTCTCTTTAAAGTGTAGGGGAAGTATATCAACCTCCCCTGTGAAAATCAACTCTTATTTTTTAAAAATTCGACCGAGTTGTTTACCGCCGTTGATCACCGTACCATCTTCCGCCTGGTAGTCCCAGGTTCCGTCAATGTTACGCAGGAAGCTTGAGCGATTACCAACATCGTGGATCACTACAGCCATCAGCAGTTTTTCATCGATCTCAGTTTCGATGCTCTCTTTAATACCTTCGGTGACTTCCCGCTCATGTTGGATGTACACCGTACCATCGATCACCTGCACACTGCGCACATTTTTAAATGTGTACACCTGCTGTGTGGTGTAAAGCACACGCACGATAGTTTTAGCCACGGTTGGCTTCTGACGATTACGCTTACGATAGCGTGGACATGGATTCAGCGCAGGTGCTGGCTCATTATCCACGAAACGATATGCTACAATGTCACCAGCCCAGCCGTAATGGTTCCAACGAAATGCTCGTGCTTCCCGTGTATCATGAGTACCACCTCGCATTACTACCTCAACCTGGCGATCAGATTGTGCCAAAATTTCAGACAAGACTTTCGATCCATCGTGATCGATAAACCCTTCTGGAATCGGGTTGATTTGTTCCCCAAGGAAATGTGCTTTAAACAGACGTTCAAACACCTGGTAATCCACGATCACTCTGCCGTGTGCATCTCCAGAGTCATTCCCATTTAATCCAGCCTCCTCATCAAACCATACGACATTAGTTTCTGGGGAGTCAATGTAATCGAGCAGATGATCAGCATCGCTCCAATAGCTAATCCCTTTTGTTTTGGCAACTTTAAGCATCCACTCAATATCTGAATGTTGCGCCTCTTTAAAACGGAACGCTACCTCTTTCAAGGTTAGTTTTGGTTTGTCGCTATTACGTTCGCGTGTACTGCTATCCCATTCTGCATCACTCATTATGCTCTCCTTTCAGTGTTTTCATAGCCTCTTCATACCAAACATCAAAGTCAACCACTTGTCTGTCACCTGGTTTCAGAGTGTTACCATTTAAATCAAATTTATCACCCGACATTTCAAGCCAACTATAACCACTACCGTTGGCGAAGTACAGGAAGTCTGCTGCATCATCCCAGAAAGTAGAACCAAGAAGATGCAATTCATCAATAATTTCCTGAATCTTATCTTCGTCTACGATGTTGTCAGCAAAACAGATTTTGAAAATATTCATCCTAAGATCTCCTTAGCGATTGTGGAAGCCAGTTTACCATCGTACTGGTTAGGGAAATCTGTACGTAGGTGCTTCATCATATCAGGCATTTTCTTTCCTGACAAGGAAAATTCTTCTGCAATGAAGCGTAGATCTTCTTCACTGAGCATTTCCGGCAGATACTTCTCCAGTACGATAACATCGCGTTCTGCACGTTCAATACGTGCCTGGGAAGCAGATACGGCTTTCAGAGAAGCAATCTCTTCTTTGGTGTGAGCAATACCCACTTTCACGATATTGATCATGATATCATCTTCGGCTTTACCCAGATTCGCTTTCTGAGTACGAGCCAGATCAAACTCACCGATGATGTTGGTTAACAGGGCAAATGCACCTTTATCTGTGGTACGTGCCAGAATACGATCTGCTTTCATTTGAGTTACAATGCTCATTCTTTTCTCCTTTAATTATGCTTTACGTTTCATGTGGCTATGCAATTCTGAAATCTGCTCTCTTGTGAGAGTGCCTCCGGTTGTTTTAGTTTCAGGATCGGCAAAAATATGTCCGTTAAGATAAGCAATCATCACAACACCCAAGGCAATGATAAAGCCTACCGTAAACATGCTCAATAAGATCTCTGCAAGGTTCATTCCGAAAGCAACGATATCATTCTGACACATAAGTGACCTCCTGTAAATGCCCCCGAAGGGGCATGTTTTATTTCTTCAAACTGTCCTCAGTACCATCCCACTTCTCAACCAGTTCGATGAGTTGTTCTTTGGTCTTTGTCCAGCCAAGTTTCAAAAGTGACTCTACTTTAGCATCCACTGAGGGATCATGCAAGCCTTTTTCTACTTCTTGTTCAAGCCAGATTAATACTTTGTGCAGAATTGAACTTCCGTCCATTATTCGTCTCCGTTGAAATTATCCATTTCGATCTTACGTTCGAGAATTCCTAAGATATCACATGTGGGACTACTCCCTACCAACTCCGCTCTTAACCTGTCAAGGTTAGGCATCATGTTAATCTCTCCTAAGAACTCTCCATCACCATCTTCGAGCCAATTTTCATAAGCTTGAATGTGGTTTTCATTACCATCGAAGCTACCCGTCACAAACTCTCTGATATGCTGTGGTGTAGTATAACCAGGTGAGAACACTCCGAGACGGACGTTTTCGATGGGGATGCCGCCGTTAAGCGGCTTCTCCTTTGGGGAGGATACTTTCTCCTGAGCCACACCTTTGATATCAATGATCTCCTGCACAGTGCTGTTCCACTGGAGACACTTGATACAACGGGTGTGAGCCACATACAACAGGTTACGTTCAGCTTCTTCAAGCCCAATCCATTCCCCAGTTTTCTTATCATAGTTCGAAGGGAAATCGTTTGCAACAACAACCTGATCCCATTCCAAACCTTTCGATTTGTGAGCCGTGGTGAGCGTCACCTTCGCAGTAGGCGAATTTCGATGTGTACGCAGGGTGTGAGCGATTGTATTCGCTTTCCCACTCACAACTACGTTGAGCAGTCGCTTCGCGTCAGGATCGCTCTCAGCGCATTCTACAAACTCGTCCCAGTTTGCATATGGCAACACTGTCTCATGCTTCACCTTTTCAATATCACCACGACGCAGAGCGTTCACGCTATCCACCATTGAGATAAAGTCTTTGGTATCAACGTTGATGATAATCTCTTCACCATCCCCAATACGATCCATTGCTTCCATGAGCAATGTCAGGTTTTTACGGAAGATGATTGTATACGGCTTGGTGTAATCAACCATGTCCGACACATAACTACCGACAGTTGTATCATAACCTTTACCAACCAGTGGGTGAGCCAGTGGTTCTTTGTCTTCCAGGATCATGTTAGCAATGTCTGCCACTTTGGGACCGAAACGGAAACATGCTGTCAGAGGAAGCTCAACACCGTAGGTGGAGGTTTCTTTCATCATGTTCTGACTGCCACGGAACTGGTAGATACTCTGGAATTCATCACCTACCACCACAATACGTTTCGCTGACTTAGCATTACGCAGGATAGAGAGAAACGCAGGGTTAACGTCCTGGAACTCATCACCAAAGATGATATCGTAGCCAAGGTCTTTACCCGACAATTCAAACAGTTTCACGTAAGTATCGTGAGTCATGATCGTTTCAGACTTCGGATCGGTACGCTCACGCCAAAGCTGTTTAGCATACGTCACCACCTCAGTGATCAGTTTGTTTTCATTGATGTTCTTACGTTTGATATCTGCCAAATGCACCGTAGGGAAGTGCTTACGCCCCAGGTGAGCATCATCAGAGAATTCAAACTTGCCGACAGTTTGCTTAATCATCAAACCGATCATTGCACGAGTGAGTAGAGTTTTGCCGTTCTTGTCAATCAAGTTATTGATTTTAAACTTCTTGGCAATCTCATTACCTGTGCCAGCAACGTTCACATATGCGCCCTCTGGACGTGTCAGCTTGTGACGCAGGGATTGATCCAGTTGCTGATAGCAAATAGAGTGAAGGGTACGACACTCCACATTGTCCGGCATCTTGCGACGGGCTTCTTCTGCCATGCTCTTGTTGAAAGCCAGGTAGAGGATCTTATCATCAGTACCGTTTGCCAGCATATACAGGGTAGAAGTCTTACCACTACCAGATTTAGCCTGAATCGTGGTGAAGCGGTTCTGCTGGAACGCACCTTCAATCGCGTATTGTTCGTCGGTCGGTGTAAAACTTAGTTCGCTTTTAGCCATTACATTCCTCTCTTAATTTCATTCACTAACATCGGAACAAAATCTCGTTCTAAAATCTGTTCCAGGATGTGTGAGGGCAGGTTTCTAAACTGCCAGTTATATGCCACAGTGCCGCCGTTCGGCGTATAAACACGGATGTACATGATATCACGTAGCCGATCAATCTCGGTCGAGTATTCAATGCCCTGCAACGTATGGATAGTAGCCATCATATCGTAAACAGTTTCTCCCGACATGCGAGTTAGTTGCAGTGGGAGATAATTAACATCTCGTGTTTGAGGCATGAGGGTTGGGAAGTATTCTCCCAAAAGTGAGCGTGTCATTTCCAGACATTCGCGCTCCATTCTATTCTGATTTCGACTGTTGTCAAGATCTCTCTGCAAATTATTTAATTGTTTTTCTTGTGCAGCCAGAGATTCACGCATTTTGCGTTTTTGGTTTCGTCCAAAACGTTTACTCATTGTTCCTCCTCAGTAAAATTTCATTACTTGCAGCATACGCTTGCCAGCGATACCTGCATACTCACCGTTCAACTGCTTTGGCAGGTTCCTGAGAATGTAACCCTCCTGCTCTTGCCATGTCCATTTCTCTTTCTTCTCCGGTAATTTATCTCCGGCATGGGAGTTCTCACGTTGAGTTTGAATGATCCAGTTACTGGGGAAGTGAACGCCCCCTTTCTTGAAGGGGATGTAGTGGCCTAAAGTGAAACTATCTTTACCCTCCAGACCACCCAGTTTGTTCAGATGGATAATCAAACTACGGAACACAAAGTATTCGTAGATGTTATCCACCGTGTAGAAAGCGTAATATTTTAAGATGCCCGTATCACGTTTGAAATTATGAACATCCAGGCTACACCAGTTTACATTTGTCGGATCGTAATCGTGGTTCTCAATCCACTCTTCACGTTCATCCCACTCAGGGTAAATAACCGCTTGGCTTGAAGATTCAACCAAAGGTGAGAAAACATCAAAAAACATCGCGCCTCCTTAGCTTAGTGCTTTTACATCATCCAGTGCGTTGCCTGATTTTAACAGGATGATATCATTCACTGCATCCGGTTCGCCTGGGATGTGTGTGAACTTCTCCGTAGCGAACATTAGCAGGTAGAACTCGTCCATCTGGAATACCTTGATCCAGCCATCCAGTTTCACATCCTGTGCGAAACCAAAACCAACAAACTTATCTTTCAGAGCATGTTCACCTGGTTTGGACAGTGCCATTGAGCCATGCGGAATGTCGAAGCGTTCTGCACCAACGTACATGAACGTGCTATTCTTGTCCAAGTCATGGTAAATGGTTGCTGGACGATCTGCCAGCGTGGTGAGTTTGAAGATATCAATCTGCTGAGTTGTTTGTGTCATACTTCCTCCTCGAAGATATAAGTTGCAATGTGAACTGCGTTATCATCCATGTTGTGCTCAGCATTCAAGCCGAAAAAATGACCTTTCACACAGCGGATAGCTGTTGCTTCCCGATCTTCTTCATCCTTGGATGCTCCCAATGGAAACAGTACGCTGTCATTAATCACGAAATCTTCGCAGTCAATCTCCAAATCATCTTTATAAGCAAACACTTTAACTGTTACCATAATTCTCCTCCCAAATCCAATAATCATCTTTAAATGGCGGGTGTCGTTTGTCCCACTCTCTTCTCGCCCATTGTACGGCTGCAACTAACACATCTCCGTGGCAAGCTTGAGGAGCACAGAAACAAACAAGATTTTGACCTTCTAATTCCAGTAAGTCCTCCAGGGTAATCTTACCAGATCTAATCTGTTCCCACAACCATTCTTTGTACCGCTGAATTGTTGAGCCTCTTGGCTCCCCATCTTGCAGCTTGAAAGGATTGGCAAACTTGGACGCTTTAAGCCCGAAGTGGGGCATTGCACGTCCGATGTATGTCGCTCCTTCTGGGATCACCTTGCCAAGGTGGTAAAAATTTAAAACTTTCATTTCTTCTCGTCCTCTTTGTATTCCAGGAACAAATCTACTTTGTAGGTTTTCCTTTCTTCAAATTTGGCAGGATTGAGAGTGATGAAGAGTTGGCGGTCTATATCCAGGTACTCTTTGACAAGGATGAAGAGATCCTTCCCACAATAAAAGCCAGTGGCTTTAAAGGCATCGCCCCACTGATCCACTGACTTTGTACTTTTGTCCAGCTTACAACGAATGTCCTTACCTTCATCTTGGTATAAAGCTACACCGCCATACCAGGTAAAGAATTTAGTGCCATTGGCAACCACTTTGAATCCTTCCCGCGCATTCGCGCCAGCAGATAGAAACAGCGCGATCACCAATAGCCACTTAATCATTCATCATTCTCCAGTTGTTCGTAAGGTACGAAGCCAGTACCAAACTTATAGAAACTCTTGGTTCCATCAAAATAGTGAAGAACCGCATTTTTCCGATGCCAAACCGCTTCCACCTCGTCAAGAGGTTTGCCACAAATACAAGGCTCATCGGTTCCATCACGTTCAGTGAACCACACCGACCAACGTTCGCCACAACATTCGCAGTAGCTACTGTAACCTTCTACAATATAGTTTGCGCGGTTTTCTGCATCTTCCGGCGATACAGCCTGAATCAAAACGTGCTCCTGAACAGTTTCATTACGAATGAAATAACCACCAGAGTTATTCTGATCCAAGCAATACCATTTTAAATCAACTTCAATCGTTGTTTTCACCTTGCCTCCTTATTGGTAGGCTTCTTTCCAAGCCTTAACTTTGTCCAACATTTCTTCGTAGTCTCCCCACGAATACTGCTCAAGCTGATATTCCAGACGAGAGATCATCTCATCCAACGACCAAGCCGGAAGATAACCATTACCGAAGTCGGCAAGCCGTTCCTGGTAGTCGTCGGCATCGCGATCACCCCAACCAAATTCTGCCTCAAACGAGTCACAACCGGAGCAGGAGCCGTAGCAACCCTCAGCCACACCCAGGACACCGCCGACACGTACAAGTGCCAGCCATTCGCCTTGATAGCTACCAAACTCTTGGTAATCTAATACTTCTGCGCCTGTAGCCCGTAATGCTTCTTGATAACTCATAATTCTCTCCTCACTTCAACATGTCGCCAGGTGGCGAGATAATGTTCTATTTTAAGAGCCACTTGCACTGCACTTAGATTTGTGTGCAAACACACTGGCTCACTGTCCCAACCCATTCTCCCGTACAGGGAGTATTTTACTGGTTTTGCTTGCGCCATTGGTACACTCCAAACAGAGAGTTTAACAGGAATGCCACCCACATCGCCAGCACCGCTGCGCCGCCACCTTCATGGTGCAGGGTAGCCTGAACCCACATAACCACTGCCACAATGTTAACCAGCACCCAAACATACCATTGTTCAGCGTAGCGGTACATCATCAACGTGGTAGCCAGAATGGACAGGATTGCAGTTGCAGAATCAAGTCCAGGCATACTACCTTTCAGTTCGGCTACGAACAAGGCGTAAAGCCCAATTGCTGCCAGTGTACCCACGCTCACCCAAATGCGTTGCTTTGTTGTGAGATAGTTCTTGATAACATCGGCACGATCTCCACTCACATTCAGCTTACGACTCCACACCACTGCACCCCAGAATTGCATCGGGAGGAATACAAGTGTGTACATGATCGCTTCACCGAAGAGTTGGTATTTGTACGAGATCCATGCGTAGAGTGCCGTAGCAATAACACCCCACCAGTAGCTTGAAATTTTACCCTTTGCCACAAGGATTGCACCTACAATCCCTGTTACTGAGGAGATAAACTCGATCAACGTACTATCCATCGCAATAGAGATCGCACCGATACTGGCAGTACAAATCACCAGCCAGATATATTCCAAAGGTTTCCAGCCGTAAAAGTCAGTCCAGGTGGATTTAACGTATAAGTTCATATTCATCTCCTCTTAGGATTAAATTAGTCTTCTGACACAGGTTCAAAGCGCCAAACATTACCCTCTAAAACAACGCCGATTTCACCTGTGAATCCATCGTTATCAGCAACGATAGGATCACCAACATCATCGAAACCAACGATTTCATAATCCTTACCTACCGTGAAATCGTTATCTGCACTATGAGTGCAACGCAGTTTATCTCCTACTTTCATAAACCCTCCTTAGAGTCTTTCGAATGTCACTTTGGCAAGATGGAGTTCTTTAACTGGAACAAACCCGTTGTATCCATCAACAATCCATTCTTTACCGTGGCGCACCACGATTTCATATTCACGCAGTTCCAGTTTAGGTACTGCTCGTTTGGTTTCCAACACTTTAAGACGTTTTCCAAACATTGTCAACCCTCCGCTAAAAGTTTATCAATGGCTTTAATAGCCTGGTTGATACGATCTTCATAGTCCGTACCAGTAATATGAACTACAGGTACGCGACCAACGTAATGTTCAGCCACCATTATATCAAGAAGATTGTGGGTGTCAAGGCGTTTTCTTGGTGTGTTTTGAAGACGCAGAGGATCTTCTACCCACTCTACCTCTGGGGACAGGAACAACACCAGGTCATAGAAAGTATTTGCTTCTTCACGAGAGAGCGCTCTGAACATATGATCGTTCCAGTAAAGTTTACCTGCACAAATACCGGAGAAGTGTGTGATCAGATTGGTTGTGTCGGAAATATGAACAACATACGCCTCATTAGAGTGCATGTGCTCTTCCAGACGATGTGCCATAGCCACTTTCAGGTAGGCTTCACGATCCATCAGGAATTCGCTACCGCAGAACAACTCCTCGCAAATATCCCGCCCGATTTCAGGTGTAGACGTTGTTGCGTAGTGGTGAGCTAAACGCTCCGTCATCGTGGATTTACCAGTGCTTTCTACACCGATAATCGCCACACGCTTAACAAAGCGAGGTTTAGCTTGCTCGGAAAGATATTGGAAGTTGTCCCGCAGATTATTACGGATACGTGTAGCAGAGATATCTACTCCAGTACGCTCTGCATCCAGCACAACATGCTCCACCTCTGGGAAATACTCCGAGAAGTATGCCGTATACTCCGGCTCTGAGGAAAATGCGTGTGTCAACACTTCACCTTCGGGGATCTTTGCACGAATCAACTCAGCGTATGCCTTGCCACCTTCTGGGTAGCCAGGGATATCAGATTCATCGACGTAATCCACAATCACTTTCTTGGTGAGTCCAGAGTCTTCGATAAGAGCTTTGAGATCCCACAAACGTTGGCTCAAACCAAGGCGTTCCTGCATCCACGGAGTTTGCGTGTTGTTGAACTTCTGATCGAACGACAGGAAAAGATACAGGCGGTCAATGCCAGATTCAACTGCCATACGAATGAAGTTGACATGTCCTGCTGTCAATGGTGCAAATTTACCGAAAATTAAGCCTACTTTCATGGGATCTCTCCTTTAATTATATTCGAAATTTACATCAAATTTGATGTTTACGCCGCGCTCTTTGAGAATTTGATTTACTGTACCCAAGATCATCTCTGCGACTTCCAGTTCATCCATTAAATACTCAAAGTCACTGTCTGTCAAGTTAATTGTTACTTTACCTGCTACATCTTCTGGGAGTGCGTATTGCACCTTCCCCTCGACAACAGGAAGCAGAGCATAACGAGAGTCCACTGCAACATCGAAAACCATATCCTCAAAATTGGAATCTTGTAGATAGCCAATAAAGTTTCTGGAAGTCCAGTAGTCATCTGTGAAGAATTCACTTGGATGGTCATTATAGGTATTGATTACGCCATCTAAATCCTGGCTGACAAATTTCACATCATCATCGAAGACAACATCTTTGAGCAGTTCGTATAAATTCATAATTTCCTCCAAGTAAAAGAAAGGGGCTTACGCCCCTTTGTTTCAGCCCTCAAGATCCCAGCGGTAGTTCTCCGCTTCGATCTCGGCTTTCTCCGCACGTTTAATAGCGCGTTCCAGGTGCTCCGGCGACCATGCCGTGTGAACGGTGTTACCGTTCGTCAGGTGGATACGACAAGTATCCCATTCAGCCACGCTGTAACCTGCATACTGGTCCAGGTCGAACTTGGCTTTCACGCCTTTACGACGAAACACAGGATATTCGATTTGCATGTTATACCTCCTCGTTTTTGATTCCATATGTACCCATGATGTATCCAGCGAGATACAGGGCTTGTTCTTTGGTCAGAGCCATAGACTCGTAATCATACAGGAAATTACTGTCACGTTCAATCAGAATCATATCATCGTAAGCAGTAACCTCATATGGACGATCATCAGGTCTGTCATTGTTAACTGGCAACTTTGTTGTTCTGATTGTCATAGTAATCCTCTCTGATCAATTAGTCAATAGGGTATTTAGGTATGTACTGAGTTTTCCATTCACAGTGGTACACTTCCACTGGTTTCAATGTCCATCTCTCCGGTATCATGTCAGGAGCATAGCTAAAGAAGCCAACAACGTAGATGATCATAACAGGTAACATCCACCACCTGCCCTTATCATCATACTTACGTACCCAGTAGAGACACACTCCAACAGGTATAATAACCATACCTACCAGGATAATCAAGAAGATTATTATAAATCTTATAGTCATTACATCCATACTTTCTCCTCTAAGCTATCCGTCCCTTCCACTCTACGAGTGTCAGGAACGAATAGATAAATCACACTCGCTTCGCTCGTCACCTTTCAGGGTTAGGGTAGCATACTTTTCGGAGAAAGTCAATACCCTTGACAAGTTTATTTACGGTAGTTCGAAATAGATCCGGTTGTTCTCATAATCGTAGAGGTATTGCACTCCAGTTTCACGAGATACACGGATAGCCAGCTTACCTCCGGCGATCAGTTTATCAATCTCACCAATCTTCTGACGGAAGCGTGTCACCGTGTGTGAGAATGCACTATGTGGCATCCAATGACGGTTTACACGGTCACGTTTGAAGTGACGGAAGTCTGCGATCATGTCGTTGCGCTGTTTGCGTAACATTGCCAGCAATTGATAGTACGGATGTTTACTCATTTAGGGAATACCTCCTTTCCAGCTTCTTCCATTTGCAGCATCACTTCACAGATCTGATACATTTGGTCGAAGGTAATTTGTTCAATGCCTGTTTCATCACAGAAGACTGCACAAAACTCTTTAATGCCAATACCTTTTACTGAGGAAGAGGCAGTTCGTACAGTTTCGCCGTCTTTCCAGTCGATAGGATCTTTCAGCAGCACCCAATCTCCACCAGGGGTTTCGATGATGTGATCTGCGATGTTGGCGCGTGGTGTAACGTTGTTCGGCATATTATTCTCCTTTCTTGAATTCCTCAATACCCTTATAGAACCACACACAGTTGAATCTGTCAACTGCTTCTTCGAGTTTTTCCACTGCTTCCGGTGTTAGTTCCACCGGAATAAACTCATTGGGGCGCTCGTAGTATTGACCACCGTCACTGTTGTTACGCGCTTCATAGTCCACCTGACGCTTTTTCAAATCTTCGATGGTAAAGCCAACCATGTATCCATCAACTTTACAACCCCAATCATCACAGTCTACAGTGTAAATGTAGTAGCCTAAACGGGGCTGTGAGACGATTTCAGCGTGAGTCTTACCGTTTTCCCATCCTTCTTTGAAAACCTCATACAGCGCGTTACGGAGGCGCTGATTGCTGCCCTCTTTGTTTGGGTGAAGCTCTTCGAACTTAGCACGAATGATATCTGTCATTAAACACCTCCCTTCGGAATATACTCAGGCATCGGCATGTATGCCACCACTGGCTCCAAATCAAAGTAGAAGTGACCATTGATCACTGCAAACTTACCACTACCACCTTGCACAACCTGGCAAACGCCATGCTTACCATCAGCCATGATGACGATCCAATTACCGAAGGGCATATTCTCAATGCCCTCCACATCAACCCAAGGATGACGTAGAGCAAAAATCTTATTGGTGATATCCAGAAGACTTGTACTGTCCAGGTCGAGATCCGTGGCAATATTCAGGATCATTGCCTCATACACCTTCTCACGTACCGTAGGTTCAGCCATTAACGCACTTCCAGACTTGGGATTAAGGTTTGTGGAGCAAAGATAACACGGGTATGATCCACGCTTACCTGAGCACCATCAATTTGCTCAATAAAGTAGGTGGTGTCGGTAGACAGCCCCATATAATGTTTCTTGACAGAACCATTACCCTTATCACGGCAGGTGATGATTAGTGTACGATCAGTGCTACTGTTATCTTTCGCACAGTAACCCTCAATACGCATAAGTTCTTTGTCTGTACGGGTGTTGATGAAGTGAATAGAACGCAGCACTTCAAAGTTGTCACCAGCAGTGGCAATGTTACGGCTTGCAACGTCAGCAGCTTGTTCACAACCAGTCAAACCCAGACATAAAGCTATCATCAGAATCTTTTTCATTTTACTCTCCTTCTTTATTCACAATTTTGTAGTATGGAAGTTTCTTGATCAACTCTTCCGGCGTACCGCTTTCAACCCAAGTGGCTCCGCCATCCGTAGAGGCGTAGCCCTTGTTGGCAACGTATTTGCGCATGATAGCACGAAACTGGTTCTGATAGATAGTCATTACAGATCCATCACCTCTTCAAACGTTACAGTATCAAGAAGCGCTTCCTGAAACTCTGCCAAAGTAAAAGCTGATGGCATTGTGTCGCACATATCGTCATCGTCACATAGTACAACATCTTCCTGTACCCAGTAAATCAAATCGTTATGTTTGTTTCGATAGTATTTAGTCATTTCTTCTTCCTCTTTTGAAATTTGTTATGACCACGACCTTTCGTGATACGGAAATTGTAATTCTCTTTCTCACGAGGCAGTGTAGGAGATCGTGGAGTGATACCTACGTAGTGATCCATAGTCTCCAGATCATAACCCTGTGCCGCGTAGAGAGCAAGAACTTTATCCTCAAGTGCGGAGAAGTTATCGCAGAACATCATTGCTTTCATCTTCTGTCGCTCTGCACCACTAAGACGGATTTCGTCTTCTTTCCATTCGTAGGCTGGCTCTTCCAGGATCATCCACCCTTCATCTTGCCAATCATAGCCTTTGTACCAGCCAGCCATTGGATAGCCCTGCTCATCCCAAATCTTGCCGTCTTCCATATAGAAGAACTCTTCACTGGTGAAGTTGCTGTTCTTAACACGTTTACCTTCACGCATTGCTTCTTGGGCTTGACTCCAGGTGAGGTTGTACATTGTTATTCTCCTTTACCAAAGTTAACTACGTCTTCATAAGAAAGCCCTGCACGTTGCATTGCTTCACGGACAGCTTGTTCTTTACGTTTACGCACTTCTGTGCTTTCAATCACCTTACCCTTGTAAGAATCTTTGTTGTAAGGACGCTGAGATAGCTCTGCTACCCACATATCTAAAGTTTCTTCTGGTGCAGCTTTACGAACCACGTTTAATGCTACTTCTACGTGGTAATCATAGTATTCATGCACACCGATACTCTTCAAATATTTAACCGCATGTTCAGGGCTGTTTGCTTCAACATACCCCAGGTCACGAGTGCTACGACCTTCACAATCACCTTCGGTAGTTACGTGGTAAATAGGCATCTTTTCTCTCCTCTTGTTTGGTATGCAATAATCTTATCAAACCAGAAATGAAAGTCAACCCTTGACATGAAATATTTTTTCAGTAAGATAAGGGCATCGAAACAAGAGGAGGACGCTATGAAACAATTCATTATCATTACAGCACTACTGATCGCAGGTTGCACACCAGAGACTAAAGAAATCAGTTCTAATTATGTTCTTCCGAAAGGTTTGGAAGATTGTCAAATCTATGAAATGTCTGCTACAACTGCGAGACTTTATGTTGTGCGCTGCCCTAACAGCACAACCAACACTACAACTAATTCCGGTAAAACCACCAACTCAGTATCAACTATCCAGGAGTAATAATGAACATCACTGCATCTACTAAGAACATCTCAGAAACAGCCGAAGGGTATGGTATCATCATCGCCGTCCACGGGGTGAACGAGAAGTGGTTAGCTTCTTTCGAGGAGGACGAGGATCGTAACATTCGTCTGGATGCACCGATCAAGGTGATGCACCAGGTGGGAGAAGAGAAAACTCAACTCCGTTCGTACAAAGAATTTAATGTCACAAATGAGTTAATAAAAATGCTTGACTTTGTGATCGACTTGTTCGATACTGCACCTACCGAAACGAAGAAAGTGTTGGCATTCTAAGAGGAGAACTCCAATGGCTATTCCTGATTACGCAGACGAACGTTCATATGATTGCTTCACTCGTGGTTTTGTCGGCTCAAGTCACGGCGATGACGGTTCGAGCTACCGCACTTATTGGAACAGTGAGTGTGATGCTTCACCTACGAAAATGGTTAACACATACGGTCGTCCAGTGTGTGCCTACTGCGGCAATGAGGGTTTACCTCTTCAACCCAATATTTCTGGTTGGAAAGATTATGAAGTGACGGGCTACACTTGCGTTTGTAAAGGCGCGATGGATGAAGTGGATTGGCGTAGCGAAGTGACAGAAGTCGAGAACAAGCACTATGAAGAAATGAGTGCTCTGCGCCGCCGTGAGCCAAAGACGAATCCTGATGTAATTAAAGGCATCATTACTCGCTTGACAAGCCAGCTTGAAGAAGCTAAAACTATGTCAGAAGTCGAACACATTTTAACTAAACTGAAAGCTGTAAATGAGGAGTAAGAATATGAAGAATGAGAAAGGCGATACCATTACCGCAGTGATCCTTGAGAAAGATGATGTGTTGGATCTGGATACTACTCTCGCCACTATCATTTTTCAGGGGCTGTCTCAGTTCCGTGATGTGATTGCGAATGATCCGTTCCGAGCAGTTCCAGGATTGCTGTTACGTGAGATGTTCCCTACTGTTCCCCAGGGACAGCACACAGAAGAACAAATCGAACAGGCAGATAAAGAATGGCTGCGTGTGATTGACCGCATGGTTGATGCTTTCGACCAGAGCAAGGCCATCATTCCAGATAGCGATCCGTTTTATATCGCAAAGCGTACAGAACGTCTTGACATTGAGCGAGAAGGGCGTATACTCTTTGCTAAATACTTCAACAGCCTTTATAACTAAGGAGAAATTATGTTTAGCCCAAACGTACTCGAAATGCTGGAATACCTGATTGACAACGACATTGAAGTGTCGCTGCACAAACGCGCCAACGGCATCTATTATGCCGATCTGCACAGCCAGGCTAAGAGCCACTTGCATGTTTTTGAAAAAGATGGTAAAGTGGTGTTCGATATGCGTTATGGCAAACAGGAAGAAATTTCTGCTGACGAAGACGCAGAAGCCTTGGTCTACCAAGCGGCTTGTTGCTTTGCTTATGACTGCATCTGTGGTCGTAGCTTCGGTAGTCAAGCCTGGGATAAACTCTGCAAAGAGATGGATATCACTGTGTCTTACGGAGATATGTGAGGTAGTTGTGCTTAAAGTTAAAAAGAAGATGATCTCTGACGATGCAGCAGATCATATTTTCAAATGCGGTAAAGTGTGGCGAGAGTACGTCGCTGGTAACGAAGTAGTGGTTGTCACTGAGCATGAGATCTGCCCCACAGATTTGTTTGGTGATTATTACAGAGTAATCAAATTAGGTATTGACAAGGGTTTAGTGAAAATGCTAACCTTGGCACAAGTTGAACTGGAACACTTAGACAAGTGTGTTGAATTTTAAAAGAGGAGATATATATGATTTTTGGTCTGATGCGTAAAACTACTCACGATGCGATTGTTGCTGAACTGGAAGCACGTATTGATTATCTGGAAACCAAATCATACGGCTTGTCTGTTCTCGCTGATGCGCGTCTTGACAAACTGGAGAAGATGGAAGGTGAATTTGCTAAGCTGAAAGCTGCGCCAGCAGTGAAAGCAACACCTGTTGCTGCACCTGCAAAAGTAATGGTTGAACAGCCTAAGCAGGGCGAATATGTTCGCCTGGTGAGCACAGCGCGTAGCCCTTCTACTCGCCTGAACATCCTGGAAACTGTTCTGCCGAAAGCTAAGTTCCAGATCAAAGGTAACGCGATCCGTGTTCTGTTCAACGGCAAACCAGCGCGTGTTCGCGTGGCTCAGCCGACCTACCGTAAAGATACGGATAAAACCTTTACGTTCCTTAACATCGTACCTGGTGATATCTGTGTGGCTCTGAACGAAGATCAGTCTCTGCGCTCTGTGTTCGTAGCTAAACGTGACATGATCACCAGCGGTGGTGGTATTTTCCTGGTTCGTAACAGTGAGCGTGATATCAACGCTATCCAGAATACCAACCTGGTGCTGCGCAACTTCAAATAGTAGTTGACTTTCACTGAGGAGCACTGTAAAGTGTTCCTTGTTGAGAGAAACTAATCCACTAAGGAGAAAACATGAACGAGGCACTCGAAGCAAAGGCAAGTGAATTACTGGTTAAGATGATTGATGTTACCGTACAAAGCCTCAGCGATGTTGTGGACTTTGGCAAACAGCAAATTCCAGAAGTGATTCATCAACTTATCATGTGGAACATTACAAAAGTATCAATCTGGATGATTGTCGGTGTTGTTATTGCTGTGTTCTTGTGTCAGGTAGGTAACAGATTCAAGCCTGGCCTAAATCAAACTGAGAAAGGTCTGGGTACTTTTGTACAAGTGATCTTTTGGGTAGTAGGTTTGGCTGTCGGTGGTAGCATGTTTGTAACCAATCTTCTCCAGGTGGCGTACATTGTTATCGCACCGAAAGTTTGGCTGATTGAATACGCAGCACAGTTGATTAAAAAATAATTTAAGGGGGTTATGTGTCATACACAATTTATGGTGATATCGCAGTAGTGGACAAAGAGGCAGGTGTCAAGAGCGAAACTCTCCCTGCTGGTTTCTGGACAGTGAGCCGTGATCCACTGGGTAACTACTTCCTTAGTCGTGGGGATTTGACAGGAGTACCAAGCGTCCTGTATGGTGAAACAGAGAAACGTGCATCGCACATCATCTCTACCTACAAGCGTCGTGCGGAGCAGGGCAAGAACACAGGTGTTCTCTTATCCGGCACAAAGGGTAGCGGTAAAACCATGCTGGCTAAGGTGATTAGCCGTAAACTGGCAGCAGAGGGTTTACCAGTTATTATGGTGACGCAAGCGTATAGCGATGCCAATTTCATTGAACTGATGAGCAAGATTGCAGAGAAAGCAATTGTCATCTTCGATGAGTTTGACAAAGTGTACGAGAAGAAACAGGATCAGGAAGCGCTGTTAACGCTTTTGGATGGTACAGGCAGTGGTAACAAGTTGTTTATCCTGACCAAGAATAGCGGCTTCATCTCCGAGTTCTTTATCAACCGTCCGAGCCGTATCTTCTACAGCTTCAACTATGATAAGATCTCCCTGGAGACAATGCTCGATTATCTGGATAAGAATCTCGATGATAAAGAGCATCAGGCAAGCTTCCAGCGCCTGTGGGATGTGAGTTTAGAACTCTCGTTCGATGTGATTCAAGGTATCGTGGAAGAGCTTAACTTCTACAAAGACATGACCTTCAAAGCGTGTCTGGATATGATGGGTATTTCCTTGGGCGGTGAAGCCAAGTGGGATATCAGCAATATCACCGTGAACGGTAAGCTGGCAGAAGTGAACTGGGTTAGCAACTGGCATGGATTCAATCCAATGTCATTCCTGAGTGGCATGAAGACCCTCGATGTTTATCTGCGTCCAGCAACGCAGGACAATCAGGAAGCATTCGAAGAATGTTCCGCAGTCATCATTGATGATGAAGGTGATCCACGCATTCACCTGAACGCCACAAAGTGGAAGACAGACCTGATTGCAGGTGGTAAGCTGGTAGTGTACAGCGATGAGCCAGGTGATAGTTTCCGTGTGGTACTGGAACCAAGCACAACACGAAGCGCAAACCTGTCACTGATTATGTGATAACTAAGCCCCGAAAGGGGCTTTCTTCATATGGAGGAATTATGATTACGCAAGCAGAAAAACAGAAACTATTAGCACTCATTGAAAATTGCTGTGTCTACGAAGGACAGGTGGCACTGTGGGATCACTTACGTCCTACACAGATTGATCCTGCAAGCCGTGACTTAGTGACAAGTAATTACCAACGTTCCCTCAAGAACGCTGATGAAGCAGGGCAAGCACTGATTGCCTTTATCGAAGAAATTACGGAGAAAAGTGATGAAACTGACTAAAGAACAGATGTTTGATTTCATCCTTAATAATGTGGTTACTATCCTCCCAGGCGGAGGATGGTGGACTCGACATGACGAGGAAGGAAACGTTATCGAACGGTATCAGAATAAATACACGGTGAGTATCAATGAAACAGGTATGTGCGGAATGGATCTCGAAGAAGCTATTCAATACTACCATGATAACTATGGGGATAAGAATGAAGTTTGATAATCTGATCGTGGTGGGTATGCGGGACAAAGTACCAGAAGGGTTTAAGGTGGTCAACACTACCAGCCGTGACAAAGAGGGATACGGGCAGCAGCTTAGCCCGTTCTACTTGCGTGATATACCGATGTATGATGGTATCGTAGCCAAGAATATGGAAAACGCCTGGCAATTTAGTAAGGTGTACGAAGAGCACGTAGATGAGAACGGTGATCCAACCGAGGCGTATTACGCATGGGCGCGAGCAGGTTGGGCTAACTGGAGAGCAGAACGCTACCCTATGGGTAAAGGTAGAAAGCCCTTGTATAGCGTCTGGGACGGTAAGAAACTGGATTACATCACTGCCCGTCGAAACCTGTACTTCCCAATGTACGCTCGTGCAGTGGTGCAAACAGATACATTCAAAGACTTATGGAAACGGGTTAATGATGGTGAGAAAATTGCACTGTTAGACTTCGACGGTTATCACTACCAGGAGTTAGGTATGGATTATTACGATGTGATTCATGCTGAGGATAAGAAGTGTGGTCACGGGTTTGTCATCTATGGATTAATTCAAAGAGAACTAATTCTAAGTGGCGACCGACTTTTCTTGCCGATGTTAGGCTAACCTGATATTATCTGATATTTTAAAAATTTTCGTTTTTAGAATAAGGGGTGTGGGGTTCAATATTTCGGAGCCTCACCTCCAGCATACCAGTAAATTCATAAACACAGTTTGAACTTCTTAACACCATATTTAAATCAACATCTAAGCAATCTTGTAAGTTGTTGTAATAACTTGATAATCTATTTCCATCTCAGTGCAAACAATATGGAAACAAACTTTGAAAACCACTCTCAAACTATTTAAAACTTTTCTCCAGGCCGCTGAATAAATATTGAAAAGCAAAATTTAAAATTTCCCTGAATTATTTAAAACTTTTCTGCATCTTACCAC
>ERZ1034928.49-NODE-49-length-72147-cov-1243.843589_pt1 | contig 72147 bp, 71 predicted proteins | sample MGYA00520627_ERZ1034928 | MGnify/ENA primary metagenome ERZ1034928 (study PRJEB33766, sample SAMN09781755) | gut metagenome | biome: gut microbiome | host: Homo sapiens | place: Madagascar | study: EMG produced TPA metagenomics assembly of the PRJNA485056 data...
GCGCGCCTGTAGCAAAACCCTGCAAAGGTCAGACTTGCTTAACAGAGTGGCGGGGTCTTTGCTGTCGTCCCAGCCTTCAATGCCCTTCAAAGCAAGTGCCAGAAACTCCCACTCCTCAGGGCTGAAAAATCCCTGTAACTCGCACAGCGCGTCTGACAGCAAAAGGCGCATGGCCTTAATATAGAACGTAACTGCGGGCGTGGCATACTGGAACCCATCAAAAAGGAAATCCGTGTCAGCGGGTTGCATGCGCACAACGAGCTGCACAAAGTCATGGTTTGTAGAAGTCGGGTCTAACCGCTTTTTCTTGCGTACTGGCATAATGATATGTTTTTCTGTGTAAAGGTAGTAAAATGTAAGCAACTATACAACAAAAAGAGCAAAAAGTCGTTTATTGTGTGTCTTTCTGTCAATATAACAGAAAGTTAAGTAGCATATTGTCATTTTTCGGGAGTAGCCAGTGGGTCGCGCGCGGCGGGGCGAAGCGCCCTTGCAAGCGTGAGAGAGCGTTATTTTTACGCAAGACGTGTTCGCAAAACGGACAATCTTAAAAAGGCAAATAGAACAACGAGCAATACGCGCCACGCTCGTCCTGCTGTCCTGTTGCCTTGCCTGCTTCGCACGTCCTGCCTGCCATACGCGCCCAGCTCGTCCTGCACACGACACGCCCGACATACGCGCATTGCCTGCGCTCTTCCCTGTATCGCGTGCATCACGCGCCCAGCGGCCTGCTGTGTGTCTTGTATGCCCTTTCCTACAGCCAGGCAGGAAAACGCGGAAAAACGGCATGAGGTAGCAAAATGTCAGCGTTTCGGGGCTGTAAATCGGCCTTAAATAATGGAAATTATGTTTAGTTTGCACGTAAGTAGTTGTGTATCAGTGTGTAACGTTTTGATAAATCGAGGAATAGCAAAATGGCTTGACAAAAGGCCGTTTTGCAGGGTGCGCGTGTGGCGCTCCTGTTGACAATATGACACACGCGGGAAAGGCGGGAAACGGGGCAGGGTAGGCGGGCATGGCTGGTAGGCAGGGCATGGCTGGCAAGGTCAGGAGATGCTCGCGTGCGACCTGTCCTGCTCGGTGTGTCGGGCTGTCCTCCCTGTCTTCCTGTCTTCCTGCATATCTGCCCCGCTCGGTGCACCTCGTCTGCCCAGGCAGGCGCGTACACGCACACGCTGGCAGGCGCAGACACGCACACTCGGGCAGGCGCGACCCCTAGGGGTGGTAGGGTCCCTCTGAGGACTCTCCATATCGCCGAACGTGAATTATTATAAGGGGAAAGAGAGACGAGCGTGTTGTACGCGGCATGCTCGTTTTGCGGCTTTGTGTGCTCGTTTTGCGGCTTTGTGTGCTCGTTTTACGACTTTGCGCGAGTTCGTTTTACCGCTCTGTGATGTACGCGGATGGCTCGTTTTACGGCTTTGTGCGGCTCGTTTTCCTGCTCTGAGATGTACGCGTGTGGCTCGTTTTGCGGTTTGGTGTGGTGGGCTTATAGGGGAGGTAGGGTCCCATACGAGGACTCTCCATATAGACCGTATGAATTATTTTATGAGGTAATAATACGTTACACTTTGTTTGGCATGCCAGACTTGTGGGAGAGTAGGACGGCAAAGCGATTTGTCTGCCCGTAGATTGCTTCCCGTGTATGGCTGTAATGCTGGCTGAAAGGTACTGGGAAGACACTTTTGCATTCCGAGTAACCCGTGTTTCTGACCAGTGTGAAGTTGGGTATTGTATTGTAACACCTTTCTATTGTAACACTTTTGCCGATGAAAAACTGCACAAAACAGGCAAAATGTGCAATTTGTCGTTTCAGCCCGAAAAATGCGGTTTTTGCGTTGCACTGGTTTGTGACAATCGAAATTGCTTATTGTAACGGCTATTGTAACTGTTATTGTAACACCGCTAATATTCTGTTTTTCTGTTATATACGATTATCTGTTACAATGTTACAATAAAATATATATAAAACATATAAATACATATATTGCTAGGTACATATTACATATATACCCTAATACGTATATATAAGTTATAGCGTTTTTCGTAGCACTTTGTAACAAGCGCATGTAACTATATGTCCCATAGATACTTATACACGTTACAGACGTTTTTTGTTTGTTACACATTGTAACAAGCCCTCTTTTTCATCCATTTTTGCCCCGCCGCTGCGCTCGTCACACCGCCTCCCATGTCGGTATGCTCAGACACAAAAAAAGTGGCGACGACACGCTGCCCTCGCCACTCTTTTTCTGCTGGTTCAGCTGCTCTGCCTCCCCTATAAAGTACGGTAAGAAAACGTTACACCTACGTAGCGGCTACAGGAATGACTCGTTGATGGTCTCGAAGTTCATCCCTTCACGTGCGGCGGGCTTGGCCGTTGACGGCAGTGGCATGCGGTCTGAGATGAGGTCTGCAATCATGTCCGTCATCAGAATGTCATCGTGGTTGTCGCGTCCTTCGATGTTGCCGTATGAGCCATCCTCCCTTTGTTCGTAGATTGCCATCTCTTCGTAGGCTCGATAATCGGGATCCAGGAAACGCACGTTGTCCTCGAAGGACACAATGAAGTGGTCAACCATATCCTGTTTGGTTTTCACGTTCGTTTGAAATCCTATCTTCTTGTACCGTCCGTTGCGGATGTCTTCGGGAGAGGTGGAAGCACGCATGTAAAGATTTTGGTAGGTGTGCTCGATGGTCTCGAGGATGCCGCGTGTGTGGTCACCCTGGTCAACGAACTCTGAAGCCTCTGCTTTCTTTTTGTCGTATGTGTTGGACTCGAAGACAAGGAGCGCTTTCTGGTAGTAGGTAGCCACCATGACCGCCTTGTACGCCAGGAAGTCGTAGCGTATGTGTCCTCGCCAGCGGGCTACCACCTCTGCCTTGCCCCCGAAGCGCAGCGGCCAGCGGTCAACCACCGTAATCACTGAGAAGTCCGCCTTTGTGGAGCGCCCTCCCACATCGACCACCACGATATAGCGGTCACAGGTCGGTGCGTTGTCTGGGCGCTGCCATATCCACAGAAGCCCCTTGGGGTCTTGCGGCAGGAGACGCGGCACCCTGTCATCGCCCTGCATGATGTCGCCCATATAGTCGGGGTCACGCGCGAACTCGCGTCTGTAGCGGTCAACGAGGTACTGGTCGAAGATGGTGTGGCCAGAGTGCTTGAAGCATTCCACGTCATCGGACGGCGCCTCTGAAGCGATACCCGCGTGGCTGTGGTGTCCCGCGCGCTTTGCTATGTACCAGTTAATGGACTCCAGCGATGCGCCTTTCTGCCAGAGAGACCACAGGTAGCGGCCTGACTCTGTGGTTGGTGTCTCTGTCTCATCGTAGCGATTAAGTAACAGCTCTTTTGCGAAGTTCAGCTTCTCGTTGATGCTCCTGAACGGTATGGTGTCGTGTGCGATGTAGAAGAACGGGATGAAGAGCGCTTCACGCGAAGACTTCTTCTTTCTGTCCTTTGCAAGTTGGTAGGCATCATAGAACAAGCCCGACATACCGTTGGCTGTTGACTCCATGACCTCCAGCGTGAGAGGCGCTATCAGCATTCCTCCCTCGATACTCGTGATGACGGACTCTGCTGTCTTTCCCTGTGTGGTTGTCCAGTAGGCTACCTCTGAGAAGTGCGCCATAGCGAAGTTGGAGCCTCGCGTTGCCTCGAAGTTCTCGAACGAAGCGATGGTAACCACGTTGTCACGTACCACATTTCCCTTTTCGTCCGTGATGGTGGAGTCTGACGATGAGCCCTCCTTTGGTGAGAAGCGCAGCTTAGGCACGTTGAAGACGACATCGGCAGGGAAGTGCCTGAGCGTTCTGGAGTACATTCCCTTGATACGCCTTGCCGTGTCTTTCGTCTGTGCGATGATGACGGAGTTCCATCCCTGCCTTATGAAGATTTGGATCCACGCCATGTAGAGCTGCACCAGCGTTGAGCCTCCCCATTGCCTCGCCTTGAGGAGCACCAGTCTTATAGGCCTGCCCTGCCTGCGCATGCGCTCCAGTCTCTCCAGCAGTATTATCTGCGCGTAGTTGAGGATGAACGGCACGTTCTTTCCGCTCTGCTTGTGTTCGATGCTGAAGCCCTTGGCGAACGCGAAGGACGGGTCTCTCTGCAAGCGCAGCTGGAAGAGCTGGCGCATGACATCCTCTTCGTTGATGGCCGAGCCCTCCAGTTCTCTCTTGTGAACCAGGTTGAACCACTCCACATAGGCACTGATGCTGCCGAGCGCCATAACCTTCTGGTACATCGGCTGTAAGACGACCTCCCTGGTAAGCCACTGCACGGGTATCGGGTAGTCGGGTATCTCCACGCGCTCTGTGTTGGCGGGCATGCCCTCTCCCGTTATCTGGTCAATGCCCTGCAGGGTGAGCCTTGCCATCCTCCTCTCGTCCTCCTGCATGATGGCATCAAGGGTCGGCTCCTCCTTCGCGCGTGCCGCCTCACGTTCTATCTCGTCCTGCAAGTCGGGCAGGGTAGCGCCGTTTTCCTCGTTTTCGGCCTCTGTGGCGCGTTTCTCCTCTTCGGCGGGTACTTGTTCCACCTCTGGCGAGAAGTCCCCTCCTATGGCCTCAAGGAGCGATTTTCTGGCATGCGTAGGCTCACGCCCCTCCTCCATTTTCGGGTTGGTGGGCATGAGCTTCTGTTCGTGCGTTCGCACGTAGGGTTTCTTTTTCTTTTTGGTAGGCTCTTCGGAGAAGACCTTGAAGGCATCCGAGTTCCCCTTGACCTCCTGCGCGTCAGCCTCCTTCTTCGCCACACGCTCGGCCAGTGTGCTGGTTCCCGATAGCGGCTTTATTATTTTCTTCGGTGGAGTATAGTCCATAGTATGTACGATAAAGTGTAAGACAATAAGTGTATTTTCCAGTTGAAGCCTCCCCAGAGTGCCAGCGGCACGTTGCTGAGGAGCAGCACCCAGTTAGGCCTGCCATACCATACATCGCTGCGCGCTATCATCGCGTAGCACATGCCTGACAGCCCGCACGTGGGCATCGTGCATGCGGCAAGCGGTGACAGCGCTGCCACAGAGGCGCAGAGCCATCCCGACAGCGCGCTCTTCCATCTCGGCTTGTACCTCAGCAGGAAGAGAAAGTTGAGTGCTACGTGCCAGGCGTTCGCATGTGTGAAGTGATAGGTGAGTGCTGACAGCAGGCTTGTGTGCTGGGTTACGTAAGCTCTCGGTACTGCCAGGCAGCAGATGACGAGAAGGCACAGCATCAGATAGTCCTCGGTCTTCGCCAGAGGCTTTGCTTTTGTTTTCGCATTTTCCATATAATCCGTTTAGCGTATGACATGGACAGATAGAATCCGTCCGCTGGTTCTGTGATGATGAACGAGGTGATGAAGAGCGAGGATGAGTTCTTGAACGTTCGGTGCGAGCGTAGCCGCAGATACTTCCTGCGTATGCTCTCCACCACACCGTCCCTTGCGAGGTGCTTCTGCGGCTTGTCCTTCCCCTTGGCTATCTCCAGCACTATCCTGTATGCCCCGTAGAAGGACAGCCACAGACGCGGCTGCTTCTCTCTGAGCGCTATTCTCAGCGCTTCGTTTTCGGTAAGTCTCGGGTCATCGGCGAGTGCTCTCTTGAAGGCGGCATAGAGCGCTTCGTCCCTCATTCGTCTGTAGTTGCAAGTGTCTTTTGGCATGTGTAATAATAGTTTTTTGGTGTTTGTATTGCACAAAGGACGTTCTGTAAGTTGGTCACACAATAGCGATTTTGATAATTCGTCAAACTTTAGTTGCCGCGCTTCCTACTTTTGCGATGAATAAAATTCACGAGAGACATATATGGCACAAGCAACAGCACCACAGGCGGCTCCTGCCGCAGAACCCGCGAAGGAGAGCAAGCGCGACTTGTTCCGTGGGCGCATGAGCAAGCGTTACCCCGACTTGAACCTGGACGATGAGGATGCCTACTACGACCAGATGGGCAAGGCGTTCGATGAGTACGAGGGCTACGAGAAGAACAGCAAGCAGCTTACCGACCGCATGCAGGCCAGCCCCGCATTCCGCGATATGGTGATAGCGGCAGGCAAGCAGGACGACTTCGACCCTATCATCTACCTCACCGAGCAGCGCGGCCTTGACCTCAAGGCTCTTCAGGATGACCCCGAGTATGCGGACAAGCTGGCACAGGCTCACTCCAAGTATCTGGAGCGTGAGGCCGAGAACAAGAAGATTGATGACGCGATGGCCGAGAACATGCCCAAGAGCATCGAGGCTATCCGCAAGAAGTCCGAGGAGCTTGGTCTGAGCGAGGAGCAGACACAGGAGATAGTTGGCAAGATGTATCAGGGCATGGACGACATGGTGCATGGCATCCTTGACCCCGAGTATTTCGCGATGCTTGCCAAGGGTATGACCCACGACAAGGACGTTGACCAGGCTCATGAGGAGGGCATGGCCGCAGGGCTTAGCAAGAAGGTGGATGACAAGCTGCGCAGCCTTGAGGCAAGTCAGGAACGTGTGTCTGGCAAGCAGTCCCCCATCAAGCGCCCCGAGCCTAAGCAGAAGCGTTCGCGCAACATGTTCCTTGCAGGAGACGAGGACGAGTATTAGAGAGTGAGAAACATTTTTTAGTTGTTAATTTGATAAGTTAGAAGTATGAAGCAAATTCTGAGAGAGTTCAAGCCCCTTCACTTCCTTGTGCTGGTGCTTAGTGTTCTGGCTTCCTTCGCCAGCGGCGGCATGGCTATGGCAGCAGTCGGCCTTGACAATGTAGGCCGCACCACTGCGGATCCTGACGGCACGGGCGACAAGGTGAAGAACGACCCCAACGCGGATACCCCTCTGGAGGGTGCTACCCCCGACAGCCCCCAGAAGGGACTTGACCAGCAGAGTGCCGCCGCTACAGGCAGCGCTCTTGACCAGGCAGGCGTGACTGAAAACCACATCGATGACTATGTGTCGAAGTTTCGCGCGTACAGATTTCCCTTGCACACCGACATTTTGCGTAAGGCAAGGCAAATCAAGGTTGACACCAAGGAGCCCACGAACTGGGAGGTAGGCGAGGCCGTCATGGAGTTTACCAGCATCGGCAAGATTACTGGCGGTGAAGAGGAGGTTACCCTTACCTCTACCGAGATTGCCAAGAACGACTGGAAGCTCATCCGCCGTAACGCCACTATCATGGTAGGCGCTCCCCTTGGCTACAAGGGACAGGTGAAGGACAACACCCCTCTGGTGCTGTTCGTTGTTGACAAGAGCACTACTGGTATTACCGTTCGCGCGCTGAACGGACCCAGCAAGAGCGCCAGCGACCCCACCACCACCGTTCCTGAGATACCCGCTGGTACGACCTTCTTCCCCATGGCTCCTGCCCTGAGTGAGAGCGAGGTGGAGGTAGAGCCTAACAACGCCCTGCCCATTGAGACCCAGTGCTACTTGCAGAAGAAGGTATGCGCCATCACCTACACCGAGCTGTTCGAGCGTATCAAGAAGAAGGCTCAGTGGAACGTGCAGGACATCAAGGACTGGAACCTTGAGATGTTCCGCAGAGAGTGTACCCGCAGTATGCTCATCAGTGCTCCTGCCAAGTTCTACAAGCACAACGAGCGTACAGGCACAGAGACCGCCTACACGGAGAACGGTATCATGCGCCAGCTGCGCCTTGGCTACGAGTTGAGCGATGGCCAGATAGACTTTGAGGACTTGATAGGCATACAGGCTATGCTGTGCGGCAAGTACGACACTCCCAACGAGCTGACTGCCTACTGCGGTACCAAGTTCATCCAGCGCCTGCTGAACATCGATTTCTCCAAGCACAAGGAATACACGGTGCGCAACTACACGGATGAGAGCACGAAGATTAAAATTACCTCGTTTGAGAGTAACTTCGGCAAGTTCAACTTCGTGCATGAGTACGGCCTGAACGACATCGGCTACAGCGAGTGTGCCATCATCTTCTCTGTTGAGGAGGCCAAGCACTTCTACTACCAGTCTGGCAAGACCATCAACATCAACCACGAGAAGGGAGAGGGCGGCGAAGTACGCGAGGCCAAGTCTCAGTACTACATCAAGGACGACTGCGTGAAGCTCGACACCTTCAACAGCATGATTGTAGGTCCCACCACTCTGGTAGGCGGCTATAAGCTGAGTGCTTTGGATGCCGTGCTGAAGAGCGTGAACAGCCTGTCTGACGTGGCCGCTCCCGCTGCGGGGGATATTGTCTATCTCATCAACGACGAGTCTGGCAAGCCCATGGGTCTGTACGAGTACAGCGGCACTGAGTGGAAGCCCTACTCTGGCAAGAGCATCTTCGTAGGCTGACAAGTTCTAAGGGGATTAGTATAATAGCCTGAATGCCCGTCTCGCTAACTACGGGGCGGGCATTCTTCAATCTTAACAATAATTCAAGAAAGTATGCTGAAAATATATGAACTTTCTCGTTTCGATGCGATGACCCTTCGCATTTCATATTGCGGCCAGGTAATCATGGCTTCTTTCAAGGGAGGAGACCAGAGACGCAACCGCGCCCGCCTTGTGACAGACAGCCTGTTCGTGCAGGACGCTCTGGAGCATGACCCGCGTTTCGGTAGTCTCTACATCCTGAAGAAGAGCTATTCGGACAGCACTAAGGATGTGGAGGCAAGGATTGCCAACGAGAAGACCAAGACACGCAAGATAACCAAGGTGAAGAGCGTCAACGATGCCCTGCTTTACTTCACCCAGCTTGGAGCTAACGTGACAGGCGAGGGAGACCTGAAGACACTGATGGAGCAGTATAACGTTGAGTTCCCTAACCTGAGATACTGAGAACGGTATGACACACCTGACAGGAGCGGATATAGTGTCTCGTGTGCGCAGGACAATCAACGAGGCACGAGTGAACGACTCGGAGTTCTACACGGGGGCAGACGAGGCAGAGCTTGACAGCATCATCGCTGCGCATGTCCTCGAGGCGTTGAACTTCGTTCATGGTACGGCTGACCCCGACTTGCTGGACGCAGGCGAGACTGCAACGCATGTGACAGGAACGAGGGAACTTGGCAGTTACTTTGTGGGTGTGGTGGCCGTTCCTGGCTATCTGAGGCTGAAGAGTCTCCGCGTGCAGGGGTGGTCAAAGGCTTTGACAGAGATACAGAGCGATGAGGAGGACGAGTACGCAAAGCAGTCCGACCCTTATGCCTGCGGAACGCCTGAGCGTCCTGCCGCTTTCCTCTCGGTCAATCTTGAGAACGGCGAGCGGCAGATTGAGTTGTACAGCCTGCCGAAGATAGACTCAAGCGTGCGTGTGGAGTATATGACCTTTGTCGAGGACACAGGGGCTGATGACGGCATAGATGTCAGCGCGAAACTTGAGGATGCTTATATCTACTATCTGTCAGGCCTTGTGCTTACCGTACTCAACGACCAGCATGCTGATGATATGTTTAACCTTGCGATGGTTCTCATGGGTGTTAGCGCGCAGGAGAAGCAAGAGAAAGGAGGAGTATGATGGCGAGTAATACAGAGCCCTTGGTGGCGATGCTTTTCGTGGAGTGCCTTATCATGCTGCTTCCACTCTTGTTCGTTGCGTCCGACTTCTGGGCGGGCATACGCAAGGCCAGGCAGCGCGGTGAGGTCATAACAAGCAACGGCTGGCAGCGGACGGTGGCTAAGATAGGCAGATACTACAACATGCTGTTTGCACTGCTCCTCATGGACGGGATGCAGATAATAGGCTTGTGGTATCTGAACAACTACGCGGACTGGCACTGGCCGCTGTTTCCCTGGTTCACCTTTGCGGGTGCGTTCTTCGTTGGTGTCATTGAGGTCAAGAGCATCATGGAGCCTGCCAGCGACAAGGAGAAGAAGGAGATGAAGCAAGTGGCGCATCTTGCAAGTGAGATAGCCAAGCATCGCGCGGATCCCGAGGAAATAGCTCAGGCTATAGTGCAGTATCTCACTAATGACAGACGTAATAAGATTTACAAGAAGAAAGAGGAGGAGAGCGAATGAGGTTTACAAGAGAAGCACTTGAGAAGATGAAGACCTTTGAGGGTTGCAAGCTTAAGGCGTACCGCGATGCCGTGGGTATTCCAACCATAGGCTACGGGAGGACTCGCGGTGTGGAGATGGGTATGACCATCACGCAAGAGCAGGCCGACAAAGACCTTGAGGAGTTCATCGAACTTGAGGAGGAGGCACTGGGCAGGTTCTTGGGAGACGTGAAACTGACCGATAACCAGTGGGATGCCATAGTAAGCTTTGCCTATAACGTGGGCATTGGTAATTTCAAGCGCAGCACGATGGCCAAGAAGATACTTGCCAATCCTGCCAACCCAACCATTTACCATGAGTTTGGCAGATGGGTGAAGGCGGGCAACAAGAAGCTGCCTGGCCTTGTTAGACGCAGAGCATGGGAGGCCGCACGATGGGCAGGGGCTGTCTGATAGTGTTCCTCTGCGCTCTCTGTCTGTGCTCCTGCCGCTCTGTACGCACAGAGTACGTTCCCATCATGCAGATACGCTCAGACACACTTATACAATACAAGGAGCGCGTGGATAGCGTGTGGATGTATGACAGCGTACGCGTGCGTGAGGGGCGTGATACGGTGTGGATGGACAGATGGCATGTGCGTGTGGAACGGCATAAGACATGCGACACCCTCTATATCAACAAGACCGACAGCATCCCAAAGCCCTACCCCGTGGAGCGTCCGCTTACGCGGTGGCAGCGTACCAAGCAGGACTGGGGAGGCTGGGCTATGCTTGTGGCAAGCGTGGCTGTTGTGCTTGTCTTGCGAAGGAAGATTTGATAATTCGTCAAACCATTATGGCTGTGCGGATTAACTTTGCGGCATATAAAATTACGATATGAAGTATGTAGGCAGTAATCAGAGAATAAATCTGTCATGGACAATAAGCAGAGGCGCGTCTAAGGTCAAGGAGGATTTTAGGCGTTCGTCTCTGTTTGTGTTCCTGACGAGTAACAACGAGCAGATACCACTCAACTATACGCTGAGTGAGAACGTCATAACGGCAACACTTCCTACTGGGTTGCCCGAAGGAGTGTACGGCCTGCTTGCCGTGTGGTTCAAGTCGGCCAGCAATCCCTTTGAGGGAGGAAACGATGCCTGCTTGCCGCCTCTTGGCAGGATGAGCCGTTCACAGGTTGATGACCTGTTTGGCATCACTGATGTGTCTAACGAGGCCGACTACTCAGAGTCAAGCGCTGTCAATATCGAAGTGCGCAGCATGGTGGCTACGTATGGGTATGATGGCTTGTCTGCCTACGAGATAGCTGTCATAAGCGGCCAGACCGCACTGCGTCAGAGCGAGTGGGTGTCCAACATCACCGAGCTTAACGAGCGTATCAGCGAGATTGAGAGTGCCGAGACCTTGAGGCAGACAGCAGAGACATCCCGCTCGTCCGCAGAGGGCAAGCGTGTCAGCTCAGAGATTGTAAGACAGCAGAACGAGAATGCGCGGCAGGCGGCTGAGAAGAAACGAACCTCTCTCCGCTATTATACGGAGGGAGACGGTTCTGTTGAGATACATGCCGACAGCATTCGCGTGTATGCCGAGGGAAGCGGCAAATGTCTCCAACTCGAGGGCTATAAAGTGGTGGTGAAGAGCGGACTCGACGATATTGTGCTTTTGCCTGGCCCTGGCTATAAGGCTAAGGTCGGTACTAAGGAGATTGCTACCGTAGATATGCTGGAGAGCATAAAGAATAGGCTTTCGGCACTGGAGAATAATAGTATGGCATAACTATAGAAGATTATGATAAAGAATATTAAATTCACCTACAATAAGGATAAGGCTTGCTGGCAGAGCGATGAGGTAGTATCACCCAACATGGCATACGTGCAGGTAGAGCGCAAGGAAATGGGCTTCTTGCGTGTGTATGCCTACGCGGCAGGCAAGAAGCCAGTGACTGTACATGTTACCCAGCAGAGGATAACCGCGTTTCTGACGGGCTATCTTCCCGTGGGCGTGACGCTGCGCATGGAGAGTGAAACAGAAGTAGAGTCCTGCGTGCTGTGCCAGGACGGTGTAGAGTAAGGAGGAACAGATATGGAGAAGATAAACTTGCCCGTCATAGGCATGCAGGCGGGAGGAGGCAGCGGCAGTGGTTCTGGCTCGTCTGCTGACCTACGTCCCATATATGACAAGCTGGACGTGTTGCAGGGTAGATTAGATTCCGCTGATATTGTAGATAAAACAACGGATGTAAAAATGCAATCTTATGTCAAGGAACAAACAGGGAAAAATATATTAAATCCCGAATTATTCGTTGAGGGATATTGGCCAAACTCTTCAGGCGAACTTGTGCCAGTTGGATATGGAATTGGGCATAGTCCCTATATACCCATTAAAGAAGGCCAATCATTAACCGCTTCTTCTAAGACTGGCTTTTTTCAATGCCGTGCGCTTTTGTTTGATGAGAATTTTGAGGCAATTAAGGATGGCATATCGGCAGAGGGTATTCAGGGACAGAGAGAAATGACTCTTACTGGCACTGCTAAGTCTAAATATGCGATGTTCACCTTTAGGAAAAAGCCATCAGACGAAGACCAAACGATGGTTGAAATTGGCACACAAAAGACCGATTATGAGCCGTATTATTGGAATGAGTCTGTGCAGAAGGCTGTGACTAAAAGCAGCAACCTTATAAACTCCCTTGTTTCAATTACTCATCATGGCTATGATGAGTATGTAAATACAGGCTTTTTGAATAAAGATGGCAGATCCAACACATTTAGTGACTATCTTTATACTGATTTTATAGCAATTGGCAAATGCTATGCCATCGTATCTAAAGGATTGTTTAACAATGTCTATGGTGGTGGTGTCTGCTTCTATGATGAAAGTAAAAAGTTCATTAAAAGCATATATAACATCGCAACAAAGAACCCTTCTACAGAAACAATCACGGAGATACCAGGTAAAGCGAAGTACATAAGGTCGTGCGTAAAAAAAGACGTTGACGATACACAATATGTAGATGTGCTTGAACTCGCAAAGAATTTTCCCGATGGAAATAGAAAGCGCATTGACGTATATAAAGCTGACAGCGAGGTAGATATACTGACAAAGATGATAGACGCATTTGCAAATGGTAATTGCGATGTGTACTTTGAGACAGGCGACTATACCTTGCAGTCGGTGTATATTTATATGAGAGATACACTTAAATGGGGCTGGACAATGGGGCTTCCTATTGGCAATAACTGCCGATATTTTTTGCAGAACTCTCGTATAACATCATTGCAGCCTGAAGAGACCTATGAAACATCAAGAAATATTTTAGATACCAAAGCTTCTGCTTCTGACTTTGAGATTTATGACGGCATCCTAATAAACAATGGTGGCACGTATTGCGTCCATGATGAAGCAAACACTGATAGTGCCCCATATAGGCATCTCTATAAAAATATTCGGATGCAGTATATTAAAGGAGATAAAACACAAAATCTTTCAAAGTGTATAGGAGGAGGCGCAGGAATTGATGGCATAGTGTACATAGAGAATTGTGTTTTCTCCACAGATAACGGACAATGCAAATGTGTATCTTGGCATGGTTCAAATAATACGGCCATAGGACGTATGTCTTTTTTGATAGAGGGATGCCATTTTAGTGACGGAATGACTTTTGATGGAACTGTTAAAGATGGTGATTATTATCAATTAAGATTTATCGGAAATAGTGTGAAAACCGCTAAGGATGTTCCATCAGGAACTCAATTGCAGGAGGTGTATAAATTTAATAATGAGGTTAGGGAATAAAAGGCAAATACGTGAAGAAGATGAAGATAGCGACACATGACAGCGCGACTGGCGAGAGAGGGCACGGCTTCCTCTCTTGGCTGGTCACGCCTTTTGCGAAGACACAGAGCAAGACCATAGCGGAGCAGTATGCTGCTGGGTGCAGGAGTTTCGACATACGTGTGCGGCCTGCGCGTGGGAGACGCAAGGGCTACGTATGCGCGCATGGGCTGTGGGAGAGCGAGCGAAGCGCGGTTGACATTCTTGGCATGATAGACCGTTTCCCCGACAGGTGCCAGGTGTGCCTGACATACGAGGGGACGAGTGAGAACATAGAAGACTTCCGTCAGTTCGCAACAAACTTACGGCATTGGTTTCAGTGGATAATATGGGGTAGTGCATGCTGTAAGTATGACAAGCGAGCCAGTGCAAGGGTTGATTACGTTTCCGTACTGCCCGCAGAGGTAGGCTACAGTGGAGGCGTGCAGGGTTTTCTGCCTTTGGACGGGCGTTCATGGCATACCTATCTTCCTATCCCCTGGCTGTGGGACAGGCTCTATAAGAGGCCGCATATGTTCAATGAAGAGAGGTTCACGTTTGTGGACTTCTTATAATTTATAATACGACACCTACCATGAACGACAAGGAGACAGAGTTGTACAGAATAGTAGATAGTGTGGTCAGCTGTTGTGCCACACAGATAGATGCAGAGGGTCACGTGAACCTCACGGCGGAGGATGTGCTGGGCAAGAGTAGGGCAGAGAACGTGCTTATGGCGCGCTGCATACTGGTGGGCGAAATATCTGGCGCGGGGTATAGCGTGACCACCGCCGCACAGCTCTTAGGCCGTACCCCGCAGGCCATACGGCACTTGCAGGAACTCGGTTATCAGTACCACAGAACCTCAAGAGCCTATAGGATAGCAGAGGCAGAAGCCGTGCTTCTGTGCAGGAATTTTGAGCCAAGCGGGGTGTGAAAAGCTCTTTTTACGAGTCATACGTAAAACTTGTAGCCACATTTGGTGCTACAACTGAGTATTTATTCATAACTTTGCGGGCAGAAACTGAAATGTGGATAATATGAATACCCTGTTTGACAAGGACGCATCCGTTAATGCAATCCTCTATATACTTTCTGCGTTTGGAGGACAGGCCGACATGCACAAGGTTTACAAGACTCTCTATTTTGCAGACCAAGAGCATCTGAGTAAGTATGGCCGTTCAATAACAGGCGACACCTACATTGCTATGCAGTATGGCCCCGTGCCGTCTATGATATATGATATTACGAAGGCCGTAAAGGGTGATAGTTATTTCTCTCAGTCAGACAATGCAACCGAATTGAAGGAGTTATTCCGTTTTGCAAATAGGTTTATTATCCGCGCTGCGGCTGACTACGACCCAGACAGCCTTTCCGATTCTGATAAGGAATGCCTCGATAATGCTATTGCGAAATGCCGCGATAAAAGTTTTACAGAACTTACAGAAATGTCTCATGGTCTGGCCTATAACAATACCCGACCAGACAGGGAAATTTCGGTTAAGGATATACTCTGCGAGGCTGGGGACACAGAGGAGTATGCCAATTATATATCCCAAAAACTGAAGTACGAGGAAGTACTTTGTGGCTACTGATGGCAAATAGAGACTTGATAAAGAGGGGAGCGATACTCCACTCTGAGACTTTTGACTTCGTTGACCACGGAAAGTTCTTTGTCATAATGGGTGTTTCACATGGTGAGGTAGCGGGTTTCTTCTTCATCAATTCAGGAATAAACAAGTGGATCCAGGGTAAGGAAGAAATGCTTGCGATGCAGTACCCTATGCGAAAGGCAGATTATGGCTTCCTACGGTATGACTCTTTTCTTGCTGCTCAGGAATTGCTGAAGATACCCATAAGCAAGATAGAGAGCGATATGGAGAAAGGGCAAACTATCTTCAAAGCCCTAATGAAAGAGGAGCATGTGAATGAGGTTTTGCAGCTGGCAAGGCACTCAAAATTGTTCAAGCCAAAAGACAAGAAGAACTTTCTTTGCTAATTGGTAAGTAATTAGAAAACAACGCAAAAGCATAACAGGTGGCATTTGGTACGTATTACCATTGCCACCTTTTTGCGTCATATAATAAATCGGCTGAACTTTGCAACAAGTTCCAATAGTGGAACGAAACAAGCCTTAAAAATCTATATCATGAGTGATGTAAAGACTTTCATGTTCCCTGACTCGGGAACCCGTAGCGGTGGCCTTGACCCGAACGCACTGCTTGCGATGATGAACAATGGAGGCGGTTTCGGTGCAAACGGAAACTGGATTTGGGTAATCTTCCTTTTCTTCCTTTATGGATGGAACCGCAACGGTCTGTTCGGTGGTAACGGTGGTGGTTCTGTAGCAGGCACGGCAGAGCGTGAGCTTCTGATGAGTGCTATACAGGGCAACGGCAATGCCATCAGTCAGCTGGCAACGACTCTGAACTGTGATGTCAATAGCATCAAGACTGCTATATGCAGCGTGCAGAGTGCCATACAGGGAGTGGGCAATCAGGTTGGCCTTACTGGCCAGCAGGTCATCAATGCCATACAGGCAGGTAACACCAGTCTTGCAAGCCAGTTGAGCAAGTGTTGCTGCGACAACCAACTTGCCATCTGCAACCAGACCAACGCCCTTCAGAACGCTATCAACTATGTAGCCACTGGGCAGGAGAGAGGCTTCAGTAATGTTGCCTACGAGACGCAGGCTCAGACTTGTGCCATCCAGCAGGGTATGGCCAACGGCGTGCAGACTCTGAAGGACACTGGCAATGCCAACACACAGGCCATAATCGCCAAGCTCGATGCAATGGAAAACGCAGCAATGCAGGACAAGATTGCAGGACAGGCCAGCGAGATAGCCACCCTGAAGGCACAGATAAGCCAGGAGCATCAGAACGCAACCTTCGCGTCCATGCTGGCTCCCATGCAGAGCGAGCTGAATGCCATCAAGTCTGCGATGCCCGCTACCGTGACCGTGCCTAACCCGCAGGGTGTGCTGATGCCCTCTTGTGTGGCATGGCAGTATGGCATTGGGCAGCAAAACGGATTCTGGGGATAACGGATAGGAGAACGTGGTATGACTAACAGGAGCGTGTTCATTGCGAACAGGGGTGGCACACCTATTGTGACTGCCCCCGCTACGGTAGGGACGGCCGACGTGACTATTGACCTTCCCAACCACGTGTTCCGTTTTCTCGGAGCCAAGGGCATAATCATCGTGGAGGCCACTCCCGTTATACCCACAGGGACTACAGGCACGCTGCCCGTCCTTGTGAGCACGAACGGGGCAAGTCTTCCTCTGGTGAGTGTGACAGGCGCAGCCGTGACTGCGGCCTCCCTTGTGGGCGTGACCTACATAGAGGTGCTGTTCAACAAGAGCGCCAACACGCTTACTCTGATGAGTCCAGTAGCGTGAAGAAGAGAGTAAGAATTAAAAGGTAGAATTATGTTTCAGACATTGAGAGCAGGAAGCCCCTTCTATATACTGGAGAAGGGCAGCGACATCAAGCTGAAGATAGCAGAGGTGTCATCTGTGAGTGCGCCTACACCGAAGTTCCAGACAGGCAACTTCACTCCTAACTTCGGTCAGGAGATGATAGTGGATATTACTGCCAAGTGCGGTGACGAGTCCTTGGAGTTCAAGCAGGTGCCAGCAAACCTTAGTATAGCCAACTTCGGCACAGGCAATGTGGTGATAAGCGAGAGCCGTGACGCGATGAGCGCTGAGGTGGAGAGCATGAGAAGGGCGAGTCAGTCCATCCTTGACAGCATGGAGCATAACCAGCAGGTAGTCGGTCGCTGCGGTGAGTTCCTTGCCCTCCTCAACCCACAGATAGCCAAGGAGCGTGAGCAGGAGCAGAAGATACAGAACCTTGAGAAGGAGATGAACGGCATGCGCACAGACCTCTCGGATATTAAGGGCTTGTTGCTCTCCATGTCAGAAGCAAATAAAAAGTAGAAGATTATGGGATATATGGTACAGATAAGCGAAGACAAGCGCAATAAGATGTCGGAGCTTTGCGAAAAGATGCTCAGTGCAGGCGGTAAGCTCATGCAGTGCCTTGAAGACCTCGAGGGTAACCAGAGAGGTGGAGACAGGGACGACTGGGACGATAATGAGTACGAGGAGGAAGAGGATTACGGACGTTACGGTCGTATGGGCGCAAGGAAGCAGAAGCACTCTGGCCGTTATATGAGGTAGCCTTATGAGACGGACAAGCCTTGATACTTATGACAGGATGCCCGACGGCATGCGTTCGTACTTGCGCAACTACGGGTGGCACTTCAACCGTAAGGCTTGTGAGTTTGCCGCAAGGCACATGTACAGACGCACGGAGTCTGGATCCTTGGAACGTACTACTGCACTGACACGCGAACAGGTGGATGACATTCTTAGCCGTACAGGAGTGCAGATAGAGAATGATGTGGGCTACGATATGGTGTATGTCGCTACCATGTGCAGGAGCGACTACCTTGGCAGCAGCATCTCTGACGAGGTGCATCTGGCTAAGATTATCAGAGATATTCTTGATGATGCGGATGCAGGAGACGGAGAGGTAATGCGTTGCTGGTATGCCAAGATGGTAGCCCGTGGAATACCCGTTGACTGGGAAGACCTGCTATAATGACAAGCCCTGCTATCCTCACGGACGGCGGGGCTTAAACCATGAAAACTAACAAAAAAACAAATGAGTGTGTAACCTTTCTCACTAATCTCACTAAACAAACCCTAAATCACAAGTCTTCATCCCTTATTATTTCTTTCTCCTGCAAGTCCTCCTCTTCCACGTAGTCATCGAATTGGGCTTCCTTGCTGAGTATTATCTGTGCTATTGACTGCGGTGCTTTCTCATCTGTCTTTGCGGCAGCGGCTTTCGGCATGACATACTCCAAGAGCTTCATGCGTCTGTCCACACGTTCCTTCGGGTCGAGGGAGTCTATATCCTTGATAAGCTTCTCCCAGTTCTTGTCCAGATAGTCACGTATCTTCTCCTTGACTACCGAAGTCTTTGTGCTCTTGTCCGCTGTCTTCTTGCTCATAATCTCCAGGGTTCAATCTGTACCACCTCAGAGCGTGCTTCATTGTAAGCCTTTTCAAGGTGTTTCTCAGCTGATATAGTATAGTTCTGTTGTGCGCGCTCGTCATTCATGGCACGATACCACTGCGATATAACGTAGTCGCATACGTAGCGGTGTATATGCGCTTTCAGTGAGCGTACACTGCCCCGCCACATCTCAGAGAAGCGGAAGTGCAGCGACCACTCTGTAGGGTTTTTCCATATCTCATCTGACTGCATACGGCTGTCATCATGCAGGCACCAGCGAAGCCGTCCGTACACGCTATCCACGGCATCCTGTATCTGACGCACAAGCCAGTCCTCCGCTTTGTCGTCCTTGAAGGCATACTCTACAGACTTGTACGCCTTCTTGTTGGCATTGCGTTGCTCTGCATTCGTCACCCTGTTCTTCAACCAGGAGTCGAACTTCACTTCATATTTTATCTCACTGAGGAGAAGTTTTACCGAGGCATCCATCATGGTATGTATGTGAATTTGACTTCAGCGGGGCCGTCCTCGCTTATGAGCGTGCGTCTCTCCTTCGTAGGCATGCTCGAGCTAGACAGCAACTCGTCCAGCTCGTCTGCTGCATCCTCTACCGCCGACTTCACCTCTGACAGGTCGCTTGGTGAGAACATCCTGCACCACTCCACGATGGCCGCTCTCACGATGAACCAGTGCATGAGTTCAGCAAGCGCCCGACTGTCGGCATCGGCCTCCTTGAAGTTGAACTCCCACGAGGTGACTACGGGAAGCTTGTCATCGGCATTCTCTGTGCTGTTCACCAGTTTGTCCCTGAGAACAGCACGGAGCTTGCCAACACCAGTGACGATGAGCCTCCTTATAAGCTGTTGGTCGCTTGTTCCGTCCCCCAGTTGTGACAGGTCTCTCAGCTCTGGGTCGTTAGTCCTTGCTTCCGCGTAGCGCGTGGTAAGCTGCCTAACATCATGGTCGAGGTATTTATACAGCAGTTCTATAATCATTCTTGCAGTGTTGGTGGTTCCTTGCGGTATATCATTTCCCTAATGGCAGCAGCGGCATCATTCCTGCGTGCAAGGTATTGCTCTGCCATTGCGGGCATAGTCATTACAGCCCATGCGTGCAGCGCTGTCATAAGAATGAAGCGGTGGCATGCTCCTGCAAGCGCACGCGCGATGACGTTGCGCCTGGAATCAAACGAGAGCGATATGACCCACTGCTTCGTGTTCTCCAGCTTGTTGTTACTCGCTGTCCCCATAGGCGTCTCTCCTGTGCATCCAGTCACGAAGCGGTGCAGCACGGTGAGAAGGTCATCAACTCCCTGCTGGCACTGACGCTCGAAATAGCTAAGGTCGCTCTCCTCCATACCCATCTGAGCCTCGTTGAGTTCTTCGGGGCGGTCTTTGTTGATTTGGAACATGCCCGCCTTTCTTGTTTCGATGTCGGCATCTAACTTGAGCTGGTTTCTGTAAATCGTTATATCCATGCGTACTTATATATACATCAGTAGTCATCCATGAGTGTCGGTCGGACACGCGAACGGAATGCCGACACCATCTGTTCTGTCATAGCCAGATAGCAGTCACTGCGCTCTTTGGACTTGTCCTCCAGCCACAGGTACATGACGTATGCGGCTACTATCTCTTCAAGCAGCTTCAGCGCACCAGTCTGTACTTGCTGTGAGGGTGTAAGGCTGAAGCCAATCTCACCCACTGAGCTGCTGAGACGGCTGTTTGCCATCTCAACTGCTTTGCGCACCATGCCCTGTATGAGAGGTTTGTCTTGGTCAGTGATGTGCGCTTGCTCGTACATGCTGTTGCCCTGCCCGTCAGTAAGCCTTCTCCCCTCGAAGGAAGACAACTCCTGGCATCTTGTAAACATGCTGTCAAATTCTATATCCATCATTGCGTCTTATGTACAAGGGCAAAGGTAGCCTCAGTTACGCGCCCAAAATGACAAATTATCAAAAACGAGTTACACGGCAGTCTATCTTTGCGCTTGTACATATATAAGATAGCATGAAGAGACTCATACCCGTGTCCCGCTTCCGTGGTAAGAAGGACAACAGCGACAGCGTTAAGGCGCGCTTGCGGCAGAAGGGCGCAGACAAGACCAACCTACAACTGCTTACACGCGCAGAGAATGCGTGGCAGGCTCTGTATGACTTGCGTAAGCGTAGAGAGCGCAATATCAACTACTGCTTCATCGACCAGTGGAGCGACTGGGTGTATGACGAGAAGGGCAAACTGGTGCGCGAGAGCTCGCGTATAGCCAAGCGTACAGGCGGTGTAGCCTTGCAGAACAACCACCTCATCAAGATAGTTCATTCCTTGAGCGGACTCTACAGCAAGCAGAGCACCGAGCCTGTGTGCTTTGCGCGTAGCCCTAACTGCGATGAGAAGGCTGACGTGATGACGAACGCCCTGCAAGCCAACTGGCAGAACAACATGATGCCTGACATACTTGTCAGCGAGATGGAGGAGATGCTGTATGGAGGTATGTCTGTGGTCATGGAGGAGTGGACAACCATCAACGGTGTTGAGGATGCCTACACGTTCGTCATCGAGCCGAGCCACTTCTACTTCGAGAGCGCAGGAATAGACCCGCTGCATAGGGATGTGGAGCTTATAGGCCACTTCGAGGACTACAGCCTTGGAGCGTTGGCAGCAAGGTTCGCGCGCAGCAAGTATGACTACAAGCAGCTGGAGTACATCTACGCGCCCTATATAGCGCGCCAGCAGTCTATTCTTCCCAACGGACAGCAGACAGACAAGTTGAAGGATCCATACTGGGATGTATCGGATAGGGATATGTGCAGGGTTTATCATGTGTGGACTAAGGAGCATAAGCTGAGGTACAGATGCAAGGACATCATGGACTTTGACCAGCCGCTCTACCGCATAGAACCAGAGCAGCTGCCTCTTGTAACAGCAGAGAACGAAGCAAGGCTTGCGCAGGCAGAGGCTGCTGGCATGGCACGCGAGGACGTGCCTCTTATCGAGTACACGCCCGTCTTTGACACATACTGGCACTACCAGGCGCTCGCCCCAGGTGGCCTTATACTGGAGGAGTACGACAGCCCCTACGAGCACGGTTCGTACCCCTACACGTTCAAGATATATGAGTATGTCAACGGTGATGTGATACCCTACATGAGTCCTGTCATTGACCAGCAGCGTTACATCAACAGACTGGTGACGCTGTTCGATATTGTCATACAGGCCAGTGCCAAGGGCATAACCATGATACCGAAGTCTTGCGTGCCTAGCAACATGACCGAGGCAGAGTTTGCGCGAAGCATACGCGAGACGGGCAACTTCATCTTCTACGATGACAAGGAAGGCCGCAGCATGAACAAGCCAGAGGTGGTGGTTAGCAACACCAACATGACGGGTATCACCGATATGCTCCAGTTGCAACTTGGCTTCATCCCCGACATAACGAGCGTGAGCGAGGCGCTGCAAGGTAAGACTGCCAAGAGCGGGACATCGGCAAGCCGCTACGCGCTGGAGTCGCAGAACAGCACTACGAGCGTGAGCGCACTCCTGCTGAAGTTCGGCTCATTTGAGCAGCAAGTGGCAGAGAAGAAGATGCAGGTCATACATCAGTACTACCGCGAGGGGAACATAAGTGTGATGCGCTCCAACGGCATGAGCGAAGTAACCAAGTATGACCCAGTGGAGGTGCAGGATGTGAAGTTCGGTGTGCGTATCCTCATGTCACCTGAGAACCCAGTGTTCCGCATGGCGATGAACGACCTTGTTTCGCAGATGTGGCAGGCAGGAGCGGTGGATGCCGCGCAGATGCTTCAGATGAGTTATCTCCCCGCAAGCAGTACGGTGAGAAAGCAGCTTGAGCAGGCGATGGCCGCAATGCAGCAGAGAAGCCAACAGGAGACACAACCACAAGCACAGGAGTAATATATGGCAACGAAGAACCTACAGCGCAGCATCATACCCTTTGGCAAGGGCATGCACAGAAGCCCCTCTTCGCCACAGGAGGGAGAGCTGAGTGAGTGCGTAAACCTCTGGCCAAGGGGCGAGGAGCTTACAGGACTGCCACAGCCCGTGAGTACAGGTATCTCCTTTGAGAGCAACAAGAAGAAGGAGAGCCTTGCCTGCATACACATGGTGCAGACAGAGAAGCACTACATAAGCATCATGGACAACTGGGGTGTGCGCCGTCCTAACATGAGTTTTGAGTTTAAGGTTGTGATGCAGCAGTTCTGGCTGCTCCAGCTTTACTGCAACTACTCTTTCCAGGGCAGAGAGCTTACCCTTACCCTTACCTTCGACAACGGTGCAAAAGAGGTGTTGCCTGTCACGATGACGGGTAATGTGGCGCGTGTAAGGTCTAAGAACTACATGCGCTCGCACGTGGTTACTGGCGCAGAGATAGCTGGCATAGGCAGCAAATGGGACACCGTGAGCATAGAGGTTGTAGATAGCAGGCAGGAACCGTATGTTTATTCAGGCTCCCCTACGAGGATAGCCCATTACTCTCTGATGTGGTTCACCGAGGCTGATATGGAGCGGCAGGAGATACTGTCGGACTCTTCACGCATTCTACAGGTGCTGCCGTTCGGCAACATGCTTGTCGTAAAGTTTGAGGACGAGGTGCGCTATCTGCTGTGGAAGGACGGTAAGTATATCAACCTTGGCGGCGCTATACCCGAGATAGATGCACAGGTGGCTTTGGACGGAGAGTTCTACATTGATCAAGGCAGTACTATTGTGAAGATGGTTACAGCGGGCTCCTTCGCCGACTACAGCACGCCGCATTTTACCATCAGCGACCCTGCGGCTCCTGCCTATTGGAACAGCATGGACGGGTCTTATAAGGGAAAGAAGAAGACACTCGCGGCTAAGGAGACACTACAAAGGGGCAAGACATATCGGTTCTTCAACTATTCCAAGTATGATGTGTATATCCGTCTTGACGTTTCCGCACAGTTTGCGTATGAGTACGTCCTGCGTAAGAACGCTTATAAGGATATAAAGATACCCATGAACACCTCTGCGCTCTATTACAGAAGCAACGCCAGCCATTCCAATGGAGAGACTTTCTTCTGTAACGTGAAGGTGTATGCCAACAGCGTTGACGGCAAGACAGGCATTGTGCCCGACAACACAAGCGACAACCTACAGGCTATCATGGGAGCGGCTAACAAGTTCCTCTCTGATGCGATGAAGGATGCTGGCAAGTTCGTGCTTCCCTTCTTTGCGCGCGTAGGCTTGCGTCTCTTTGATGGCTCGATAACCCATCTGTCCTGCCCAGCCCTGCTCACCCCTAACTCTGGGTGCGCTCCCTACTTCCTTGTACAGGGCTCCAATGCAGGCGAATACCCGAGCAATGTGTTTGGTTGCCGCTGCCGTCTTCAGTTCTATCTGTCCGATACTGACGTGCAAAACCTCAACGCCTGGAAGGACTTGATACAGTCTGTCGTTGTGGCGGTAACTCCTGCCATTTACCGCTACAATGAGGGCTATACGTTCGATAAGGACAAGACCAAGTTGGAGAGTAATACCATCTACATAGACGGGGAGTATGCGTCTGGGCTGACTGACGACCCATTCACGGCATCTAAGATAGTCTCTCTTGGTCAGGCAATGACCTACGAGGTGTCTAACGAAGCCCCGTCTGCAGGTGGATGGTATGACCGCAGCGTGATGCTGGACTTGTCCAAAGGTGACGTGCTGACGCACGGAAGCAGTGAGCCTGGCGATATTATCATCTTCAAGGAGGAGGCGAACGGCAACATCGTGCGCAAGGACTACATCAGCACGGCAGAGAGCAAGCGCACCTACATGGTGGAAGAGGACGGAAGGTATTGCGTAGGTGGGGAAGATATATATGGCAACCTCAGCAAAGGTTCGTTCTACGTCACCAAGGCGCAATATGCGGGCTATCTCAAGCAGCCTATCGGTGGGCTACTTGCGCGTTCGGGGGAGTTCAAGTCGGATGGCGCGTATCTCATGCAGATAGCGCTTCCACACTTCGATGACAAGACAACGAGGAGCAATATAGTTGAGCAGAGTAACTTCCACGTTATAGGTGAGTACCCCATTGAGGAGATTAAGGCTGGGTGGACAACCGTAGATACTGAGGGCAAGGACTTGTTCAGCATACCGAGTCTTGAGCGCGTTGAGGACGATAACCACTCACACAATAAGTTGGCCGCGTCTGTCTTGTTCTCGTATAACTTCAAGCTTCACCTTGCGGATGTGACAGAGCGCGTCTGGGGAGGTTCTGTGCTTGAGCTGATGACGGGGTATGCCGAGGATAGGGGCAGGAATGAGGAAGCGGACATCTGGACTCACGCTGCGCGCGTGGTGGTGTCTCTTGTCAAGAACGGTAGGGCTGTATATGCGGATAGCGGCTGGGGCGATGAGATAGCGGGATTGGATGTAGCATGGCTCTTCTACCCAGACGCTGATGCGCGTGAGGCTGTAGTCTATCAGCGCACACCGCTTGGAAACGGATCCTACGTTTATGACAAATGCAAGCTGCCTCTTACTGCCCACAAGTTCCTGGAGGGCGCGTATTGGTTCAATGACTACAATAGCCCTGCCTACGAGCCCTGCACTGAGGAGGAGGCAACAGCAAGCGTGGCAGATAACTCGCTTCATCTGCCAAACAAGTTGTACGTGTCAGAGACAGACAATCCAGTGCTGTTTCCCACCACACAGCGTATAAGCGTAGGAAATGGTACTATCCTCGCGCTTGCCACAACGGCTGTGGCATTCTCGCAGAACACCTACGGCCGTAATGCTGTGCAGTCGTTCTGCACAGATGGCATCTGGGAACTTGAGGTGTCCGATACAGGGCGCTATCTCTGCAAGAACCCGACAAGCCGTGATGTGCTGACCAACGTTTCCTCTGTCACCATGCTTGACGGCTCTGTGGCGTTCGTCACGGCATCTGGTCTGAAGATGCTGAGCGGGCAAGGCGTGCGGTCAGTGGGGGACGAGCTTAACGGCTTCAACGTATCAGAGAGCAACCCCGACATACAGCCCGCCGTGCAGTCCATTGCTACAGAGTTCAGCGGTACGGCACCCTCAGTACAGGACGAGAAGGTGTTTGTGGAGCGGTTGCAGACAGCACGCATAGCCTACGATTACTCGCGTAATCTCCTGCATGTGTTCATAGATGATGAGAAGTGGCACTACGTGATGGATGTGAAGTCAGGTGAGTGGGCAATGCAGACGCTTCCATTCTTTGTTGCAAGCATCGTGTCTGACTACCCCAGCATGCTTATGCGGGGTGGTGATGCTACGCTCTACAGGTATGAGGATGTGACGAGCACGCAGAAGCAGCTGGAGGAGCACAGCATAGGCTACGCACTCACAAGGCCGCTGTCCCTGGATGACCCGACTGCACGTAAGATGATATATGACCTACGCACGCTCGCGCAGAAGACAAGTGCAACGAGCGCGCTGCGTGTGGCTGTCTTCGCAAGCAATGACCGTGTGAACTGGTATAGGCTCACCTCACTCAAGGCTTTCTCTGCGAAGTGGTATCGCATACTTGTGGTCACTAACTTCAACGAGTTGGATGCGCTGAACGGTGTTGTTCTTCAGTACGTCGAACGTTTCGTTGACAAGATGCACTGACAGTAGGGCGGGATAGGCTACAGTTCTATCTCGCCCTTCACGTAGTCCAGTATCTTCCTGTTTGCCACATCCAGCTTCTTGTAGTCGTTGTTGATATAAAACATGTTTGTGTTCCTTGTCTGATAGGAATGCGACAGCCCCATTGCTATAACGTGGTCTGGTATGTCGAGGTCGAAGGCCAGCGTAGCCCATGTGTGCCTCGCGTAGTAGGTGGTCAGCTCTGGACTTATAAGAGACAGCCTTTTATTCATCAAACCAATAAATGAGTCATACGATTTGTGGCTTAAGGCCTTACCGATAAGTCGCTCTCCTTTGCGCAGTCTTTTTATCAGCTCAAGAGCCTCTGGCTCCAGTTTAATTGATATGCGCGTATTGGTCTTTGCTCTGTACGTTTCGATGCGGCCATTGATTATGTCTTTGTCTGTAAGTCTAACAAGGTCTTTTAGATTTAGCCCGCACAAACAAAACATGAGCTTGAAGATGTCAAGCGCCATAGCCACCTTTGCCACGGATGTCGGTCTTGATATATTAAGGTCCCGCACGCGTGTATTCCATATTATACGGAAATCATTGATAAGGATGTTTCTGTGGACAACGGAATAGCTTGTCTTCAACTTCTTGCTTTTGAATGGGTTTTCGGTTGGGTGGCATAACCTTTTTTGGACGGCATAGTTATACACCGTTCGCAGCTGTTGCAGATATAGCGAGATGGTCGTGTCACGTAGCCCCTCTTTGCGCATTCCCTCATAGAACTTTTCCACATATTTAGTGTCCACAAGGTCGGGTGGCATTGCTTTAGTCCCTGGAATGATGGAAAGAAGCTTCTTGTATGAGGTCATATATCTGCGCTTTGTTTTTTCGGTAGAGCCAGAGTTATCGGCAACCTCTTTGAACAGGCTTTCCAGTGTACGTATCTCTTCGGGTTGCTTTTCTCCCTTTAGCAGGATGAGTATTTTGTCACGCAGTACTCTTGCACTGATGTTTGTGCGAAGCCCACACTCCTTTTCAAACGCAAGTTCGCATTTTGCCAATATGTTGGCAATCCTTTGGTTCAATATTTTGGGTGGATGCGTAAGGCGTGGAGCATCTTTCCCCGCATATACTTTTCCATTCTTCCAGCATGAGGGAGGCACACTAATTCCGAGTGAGAGATACGCTACTTCGTTCTTATTTCTCACGGCTAACTTTAACGGCGCGCTGCCATTCTTGTTAATCACTCTTGCGTCTAAGTATAGTTTTATGGTTGCCATATCAAGGTATAAGAAAATGAGCATGTATTTATGCACGGTTTTGAGCACGGTTTACCCCAATTTTCGTGCAATAGCGCATGGATTTATTGCTATCTTTTATTATGTTTTCTCATCTTTTATTATGTTTTCTCATTCTTTATCTTATTGAGGTTTATGCTGTTGTGTGCGCATTGTGCTGCTGCTCAGTGAGTTTTTAAGTTTGTTGCCGCTTTTGGCATACAGTCACGCTACAAAGGTGTGCATAACACCTTGTAACTCTTTGTTATATAACTCTTTATGTGATTATTCTAATTTCGTTGTTGCACGGTTTTGAGCATTGTTTTGCTTTGCGCACGTGTCTATATGTCGTCATCTTCTCCTGCAATCTTTACGGGGCCATAGCTAAGAACCAAGTATATCTTGCCGTCACTCCTCATTATACAGCCCTCGATCTGCGGATTGTCCTCCTCGTCATACATTGTAAATGACCCATCGTTTTCTTTGATGGGGTAGTAGTTTGGCTTTTTTGCTACATATTTTTCGTAAAGTTCGTTTAGCCCTTGCCGCGCCTTACGTAGGTTTCCTTCTTTATTCGCGCTGCCCATTGCGCATGTGAAGGATGCACAATGTAAACAACGGCCAACTGTTGTTTGTTTGAAAAAGAAAGCCGCAGCGCTAAAATATCTACCCGCGAAGTTTACATCTGGGTATATGAGGAGGCCTTTTTCAAGTTGCTCGCTTTCCACTCCATCATTGAACCTTCTGTCCAGGATGATTTTGCATTTGTCGTAGGGCATGCCAAATGACACACCCGCAAATTGCTGTGCGTGTAGGCTGATGCTCATGGTGAGCACCATTATAATGATAAGCAGCTTCTTCATATTTATGCTATTTCCGTTTACCAATACTGAGGGCTATAGGTTGTCCAGCCATCTCTTTCCGTTCTTTGTGTGGAGCCAAATCGCGAAGGCTATGCCTATAACGGTGATGAGTGTGTAGGTGAATAGTGCCATGTTATTTACGCATTATATTGTTTGCCAAATACGCGAGTACTATTGTGGAGACTAACCCCATTGCTATAGCAATCGCGTTATAGGTGTTGTACTCTTTGGTGTCTTCGTTGATGAGCGGGGCATCGTTACTCAGAACCATTATGGTGAAGCAGGCCATGGCAAGGTTGTAGAGGAACTTGCTCAGGGCTGTCCTGCGTTCGCTGTCATGCTTCTCCTGTTTCTCCCGTCTCATACGCTTCTCTGCAAAGTTAGACATTTTTATACTATCTCCGTTGTGCTGTGCGTGTTATTTATTGTCGGTCGGGAGGCAAGGTCTTTGAGGGCTGTGATGTAGGAGTTGTAGAGTTCTTCCTTCTTCGTCCTCTCAACCTTGTAGGTCTGAAGCAGCTTGTTGTAGGCTTCGCGGAAGTCATCGCGGTTTTTGATGAGCTGCTTGATACGGCTGTTGTCCTCCTCCTTCATCTCAGATATGATGTCCTTCATGCGGCAGATGCTCTCTGCGAGTTTGTCGGCACTGCCTGCCATCCTGTCCACCATCTTATGCACGGACTCCAGGCGCTTGTCGGCATGCCGCATAAGGCGTGAGTTGACGTGTATCATAAGCAGTACGGACAGCAGGAAGAACGTACCGAAGATTACATAAAACTTCGCTTCCATAGTTATTGTTGTTTAGATAGTAAGGCTATCAGTTTATCTATCTGCTGGTCTTTCTTGGCATTTGCCTCGACCAGTATCTCTACAAGTCTCTGCGTGTCCTGCCCTGCGCTGATGCTGCCATTATTTGTGCCAGATACAACGCCGCTATTGTTGCGCACGTGTAACTCGCTACTCTCGTTGGTGATGGTAGCAGATGCAGCGGGGTAGAAGTAAGAGAGGGGCTTTCCTGTGGCTTCAGCAATACGTTCAAGGAGCCCCGTTCTTATGTCTGGGACGTTTAACCCCTGATTAAACGACTGTTGGGACATGCCCAAGCGCCTCGCGATTTCTGACTGCGATATGCCGCAGGCAGCGATTCTTGCTTTTAATTCTTGTCCAGTCATACAATGCCTACTTTGTATCTAAATGTTAAACTTTGTTATATCCGAAGAAAACAACAACGAAAAACTTGTAGTATTCAACGTTTTCTTTTTATCTTTGCAGCATCAGTTGTTCAGGCATCTGCCTCCTCAACCGCAAAGTTAAGGAAAAAGATGGTAAAACATGATAAAAACGGATAAAAGTTAATCAAAGATAATAAAAAGATATGATGGAGAACAGGCTACACGAGGAACAAAATATCTCGCGGAGATATGAGGGAGACCGCCTAAAGGCTGGACAGAATCTCCCACATGAATATAGTGACCGACTACACGAAGAGCAGGATCCTCCACAAAGAGATGAAGGAACGAACTCGGAGTTGTACGTATCGGGTACGAATAGTTAATTGCACTTGTATGTACGAGTGCTTGTTCTTATAACTTCTCATTTTACAAAATATTGGTTCGACAAAGGTATTAAAAAAGTTTGGTTGCGCAGTGAATTTTTCATTTTAATATAAATATTGGTAGCTTTTTTATTACGAGTGTTCCTGCGTGGCCAACTTTTTGAAATACAGAAGATAGTAAAAGTTGATAAAAGATAGGAAAAGATAGTAAAAGTTGATAAAAGATAAGAAAAAAATATAGAAGAGCTGGCCACGCAAAGAATGGTTGTTAACAGGTTAGTTTAGACGTATCGCCTTTTAGATTTAATACTCTGGTACGCGCGGCTGGCTCTTCTTAATTGAAGATGTGATATGACAGAAGAGATGACTAAGAGAAAGCGTTACCAGGCAATTCCTGTGAAGCCCTACGGCTTCATCACTGCCTTGGCACGCGAGATTGGCAAGCCCTACGGCCGAATGACGGTATCGAGAGCGCTTGCTGGGGAGTTCAGCGAGTTCAGCCCCTATCTTGGCAACTTCCTTGCCATCCGCGAGAAGGCTTGTGAGATGCTTGGTATTGAGAACCCAGACAAGAAGGAGGACGAATGAAGCAGTCGGTGAAGCTGGTTTATGGGCGGGGTAGAAGGGACAGCCTCGTTAAGGCCACTGCCGTGCTGATGGAGATGCACCTGGCCTTTTACTACAGCAAGGATTTCCTGCGGGTGAAAACAAGAAAGCCCGAGCTTGCCAACTGCATCAGCGAAGAGTTCAAAAAGCTCGGGCTGAAGGTGCATACAAAAATCTACGAAGACTAATCCACTTAAAGAATCAAGATATGAATAAGAGAACAAAGAACTTTATCACTACGACAATGGGAGTCGTGGTGCTGGTATTCCTCCTTGGAGTGGTCGGCACGCTTGAGCAGCGATGCGACCGCAGGGAATACGTGTTGCGCGGTATGGACGAGAATACCTATTTCGCTATCAAGCAGCATGTGAGTGACAGCATAGGCCGAATGGCTACACGCTCAGAAGTAGCCGACTACTACATACAGAAGGAGGGCTTATGAGACGGAGGGAATACCACGAGATAGACGCGGATATGTCCTACAGGATAGGAGAAGCCGCTGAGCTGTTGGGCATAAGTGCCAACACACTGCGTAAGGATGCCAGGAGCGGTATAGTAGATTTCCTTACCAGCCCGAAAGGACACATGCTGTTCCTTGGCGCCGCTCTTATACGCTACCGCAAGTTTTGCTTATAATCCATAATACTTACTTAAAATGAAGATTACACTCGAATTTAGCACTGGGAGCACTGGGCAGGAATTGGACTGCCGCATGCTTGAAGGCGCGATGACAGCCATGTCGCGCTGTCTGTTGAACCACCTTAGTAGCGACGTGGTGAGCGAGCCAACGGCTGAGGGCGATGCTCTTGAAGAGGTGAGCGCGGAAGCTGTTGCACCCGTAGAAGAGAAGCCCTTAGTGGTTCAGCCCAAGGCACGCAAGCCACGTAAGAGCACTAAGACGGAGAAGAAGGAGGCCGAGCCAGCCCTGTCTGCCGAGTCCCCCGCTGATAGCGAGGGAGAAGGTGAAGCCCCGCAGGCCAAGCAGGAGCAGTCCGACCTGCCCTTTGCTGAAGGCGGGGAGAGCAAGCCAGAGCCTGCATCTGTACCGCAGCCCCAGTCCGCACCACAGCCAGAGCCCAAGCCCGCACCGCAGCCTACTGTGCCTACCATGACAGCCGCAGAGTTCCGTCAGAAGCTTGTGGAGCTGAGAGCGCAGCTTGGTGTGGAGATGGAGACTCCCCAAGCATTACAGCTGTCGCGTGTTATCAGTGCTCGTTGCAACCATCTGTACGGTACTACCAAGCCAAGCACTCTGCCTGGAGATAAGTTGTATGAGTTTGTCCATAACGAGATGATGAACCTTACATGGAACGCAGACCATACGGATTTTGAAGACCCTATACCATTCTAAGTTATGTCAGCAACAGGACACGCGCTGCTTTCACCGAGCAGCAGCCATAGATGGATAAACTGCACTCCCTCTGCCAGGCTGGAGGAGGGAGTGCCAGACAAGGGAAGCGTATATGCCGAAGAAGGATCCTGCGCGCATGCCTTGTGCGAGTTCAAGCTTCTGCACTATCTCAATGTGGAGACAGGCGGTAAGTACGAGCAGGCTTTGAAAGCCGCGCGGGATGAGTTCGAGCAAGGCCGCGAGAAGTATTTTACTAGTGAGATGAAGGAAGCCGCCGACCTCTACAAGAGTGTGGTGTGGGAAAAGTACAGGGACGCGCTGAAGAGCACCGCTGATGCCCAGTTGTTTGTGGAGAAGCGGCTTGACTTTACCAAGTATATCCCCGACTCCTTCGGTACGGCTGATGCCATCATCATAGCCGATGGGATGATGGAGGTGATAGACTTCAAGTATGGCAAGGGTGTGGAGGTGAGCGCTACCGAAAACACACAGATGATGATATACGCGCTTGGCGCGCTTGGCGCTTACTCCTGGGAGTACGACATAAGGTGTGTGCGCATGACCATCATACAGCCCCGCAAGCAGAACATAAGCGAATACGAGTTGTCTGTGGATGAGCTGGCCAAGTGGCAGGAGGAGAAGCTTACACCCGCTGCGCGCAAGGCCAACAAGGGCGAGGGCGAGCAGAAGCCAGGCGAGTGGTGCAGGTTCTGCAAGGTGCAGGCTCAGTGTGCCAAGTTGGCCGAGCAAGCCCTGTCAGTACACTCCAAGCACAAGGACAAGGGCTTGATAACCCCCGAGCAAATGCCTGCTATCCTGGAGGTGATACCCACCATCAAGAAGTGGTGCACGGCAGTAGAGGAGAGCGCCTTGGCAAGAGCCATTGACGGTGAGGAGTTCGAGGGATGGAAGATAGTAGAGGGCAGAAGCATAAGGGTGGTATCTGATAGTGGCCTGTTAGGTTCAAGGCTGGAGGAAGCTGGTGCTACCGACATCTACAAGCCAAAGGAGTTGAAAGCGCTTGGAGAGTTGGAGAAGCTTGTCGGCAAGAAGAAGTTTGCAGAGCTATCTGACGGATGCGTCATCAAGCCCGAAGGCAAGCCCGCTCTTGTACCCTTGTCTGACAAGAGGCCTCCCAAGAACTACAGCAGTGCACAGAAGGATTTTGAAAACGTGAATATAGACGAGTAAACAAGATTATTAACGATTAAACGAGTAAACAAGATGGCAACAAAAGCAATTTCTTTAGTTATCGGCGAGGTACGCTTCAGTTACCTCCATGTATTCGAGCCTTGGGCAGCAGAGGAAGGAGCCAACAAGAACTACACGGCAACACTGCTCATCCCGAAGGACAACGCGCAGTTGAACGCGCTTATAGATAAGGCTATCAAGCAGGCATACGAGTCAGCAGTCACAGAGATATGGGGCGGCAAGCGTCCTCCTCTGAAGAACGTTACACCCCTGCATGACGGTGACGAGCCTAAGAATGACGGCACAGACAGAGGAGAAGCCTACGAGAACCACTGGTTCCTCAACTCCAAGGGCAAGAGCCAGCCAGGCATCATAGACCGCAACAAACAGCCCATACTTAACCCAGACGAGATGTATAGCGGCTGCTACGGCTACGCGAGCATCGCCTTCAGAGGTTACCTCAACAACGGCAAGATGGGCATCAGCGTGTATCTGAACAACCTGATGAAGGCAAGAGACGGTGAGCCTCTGGGTAATGCCAAGACGGATGCCGCCGCAGACTTCGCAGGGGTGAACATACCCGCCTACGATGACGACTTATAATAAGGAGTAGTCCCAGTAACTCCCTCCCGCGCCACGGATGGTCTTATCTTGATTTCTGGGTGTTCGACTCACCCCGCGGGAGCAAGACTCTTTAATATACTATGTTTTAGATTCATTACTATTTTTACTTAGGTAGGCAAACCCGTGAGGGCAAGCCTGCCTCGCACATTGGAAATTTCTTTTTATAGACAATGGAGGCCAAGCCCACTGTCCGCGAGGATATAGAGCTGGCCACACGGGGCTGACTGGTCAGTCAAAGCAGGATTGGAGCACTCCTTTGTGGTTGCGAGTGTGGCGGTAGGGCCTGCTTCTGTGGTTCGATTCCACTGAGCCTCACATGACTTCATTACTGATAGACATAGAGACATACTCGGACGTGGACTTGAGTGCCTGCGGTCTGTACAAGTACGTGGAGAGTGACAACTTCAAGGTGTTGCTCTTCAGCTACAGCATAGACGGCACTCCCGCTGAGATAGTTGACTTCGAGGCTGGCGAGGAGCTGCCTGCCGAGGTCAGGCACGCGCTGCTTGACCCCGCAGTAAAGAAGTTGGCACATAACATGTCGTTCGAGATAGTGTGCCTCAGCAAGCACTTCGGTCAGAAGATGGACGAGACGCAGTGGTACGACACCATGATCATGGGCGCGTACCTTGGTTTGCCTCTTGCCCTTGGCCAGCTGGGAGAAGTCCTTGGGCTGGCGGAGGACAAGCAGAAGATGAGGGAGGGCAAGGCGCTTATCACGTTCTTCTGCAAACCCTATAAAGGCGCGAGGAGGACACGCGAGCAACACAAAGAACGCTGGGAACTCTTCAAGCAGTACTGCCGCCGTGATGTAGATAGCGAGGTGGAGATAGGCCGCAGGCTTGTGGATAAGGCTTGGCAACCACGTTGGGAGCGTGAGGTGCAGCTGCTTGACTTCCGTATCAACCAGCGCGGTGTGGCTGTGGATGCTACACTGGCACGTAACGCCTTACGCTTCTGGGAACGATGCTCTGCGGAGCTTAGCGAGGAAGCCAAGAAGATAACAGGGCTTGAGAACCCAAGCAGCATCGCCCAGTTGCGGCCTTGGCTTGCCAGTTGGGGAGTGAAGACAGAAGCCCTTGACAAGTCTGTTGTGAAGGAGCTGCTTAAGAACCCCTATCTGCCCGAACGAGTACGCAGGATGCTGGAGATACGGCTTGACCTTGGCAAGACAAGTGTGAAGAAGTACGAGACCATGCTTCAGTGGCGTTGCAAGGACGGTCGCGCCCACGGCCTCACGCAGTACTACGGCACCTTTACAGGGCGCTTCAGCGGACGTGGTGTGCAGACACAGAACCTGCCGCAGAACCACCTCAGTGACCTTGGCCTTGCGCGTGAGATACTGCGAGGCGGTGACTACGAGATGATGTCTCTCTGCTACGACAGCATACCCGATACTCTGTCACAGCTCATAAGAACAGCCTTCATCCCCTCAGAGGGAGGAGTGTTGCACGTGTGTGACTTCTCAGCCATCGAGGCGAGAGTAACGGCATGGGTGAGCGGTGAGCAGTGGGTGCTTGACACCTTTGCCAAAGGCGGTGACATCTACTGCGTGACAGCCAGCAGGATGTTCGGTGTGGAGGTTACCAAGCATGGCCCCCATGGAGACCTCAGACAGCCAGGCAAGGTGGCCGTGCTTGCCTGCGGCTATGGCGGTGGCCCCGCTGCCTTCGACAGTATGGCAAGGAACTACGGACTGAACTTCACCGACAAGGAGAAGGAAACCTACGTGCGCCAGTGGAGACGCGCAAACCCGCACACCGTCAATCTCTGGAGTGTAGTGGAGCGTGCAGCCATTGCGGCCATACAGACGGGACGCGTGATAGCCATCAACAGAGGCATACGTATGCAGAAGCGGTACGGCATGCTGTTCGTTACCCTGCCCAGCGGCAGGCGCATTGCCTACCCGAGAGTGGATGCTACAGAGACCTTCAAGGGCATGCGTATCACCTACGAGCGTCAGAACCAGACAACGAAGAAGTGGGAGACAGCAGACACTTGGGGAGGCAAGCTTGTGGAGAACATCGTGCAGGCCATCGCGCGTGACATCCTCTGCCACGTGATGCTCAAGGCCGAGAAGCAGGGACATAGGATAGTGTTCCATGTACACGATGAAATAATAGTTGACTCACAGCGCCCCAACGCGCTTGCAGAGATAGAGGCTCTGTTCGCAGAACCGATAGACTGGTACCCTGGACTGCCGCTTAAAGGCGCAGGCTATACGACACCCTACTATATGAAGGACTAAGATTCCGAAACAATATAATGGCAGACCGACAAATATACATAGCCACAGCGCCCAAGCGAACCGCAACGCGCTGGAGCAATAAACAGACGCACTGGAAGAAGCTGGTGGAGCGTTGCTCACAGACAGCCCAGACGGGAGAGAGCCTTGCGGAATACAAGGCGATGAGCAAGCCAGACCAGAGCCAGCGCAAGGACGTGGGAGGCTTCGTGGGCGGCTACCTCATAGAAGGGCAGCGCAGGAAAGGCAGTGTGAAGTTCCGCGATGTGCTAACGCTGGACATAGACTACGCGAAGGCCGACACATGGGAGCAGTACTGTCTGCTGTACGGCAATGAGGCGTTTGTGTATGGCACGCACACCTACACACCCGAAGCACCCCGCATGAGGCTTGTGGTACTGCTGAGCCGCAGCGTGACAAGCGAGGAGTACGAGGCCGTAGGCAGAGCGCTGGCCGCACGGATAGGCATAGACCTCTTCGATGACACCACCTACGAGGCCGAGCGGCTGATGTACTGGCCGAGCAGCCCCCGCGATGTAGAGTATTACTTCAAGCATACAGAGGGTGAAGCCCTGGATCCTGACGAGGTGCTTGCCACCTACCATAACTGGCGCGATGTGAGCGAGTGGCCTTACAGCAGCCGCGTAGCCGCCTGCATACACACCTCCTCCAAGAAGCAGGGAGACCCGACAGAGAAGAAGGGTGTCGTGGGCGCGTTCTGCCGCTGCTACAACATACACGAGGCCATAGCGACCTTCCTGCCCGACGTATATGAGCAATGCGGGGACACAGAGCGCTACACCTATACACTGGGAAGTGTAGCAGCTGGACTGGTGGTATATGAGGGAGGCTTGTTCGCCTACAGCCATAACGCCACCGACCCCTGCTCGCAGCATCTGGTCAATTCCTTTGACCTTGTGAGGCTGCATAAGTTCGGCAAGGATGACGAGCACGTCCAAGAGGGTACTTCCCTCACCTCGCTTCCCTCCTACAAGAAGATGAGCGAGTTTGCCGCCTCGGACGCTCAGGTGCGCCTCGCGCTGATGGAGGAGCGCAACGCCTCGGCCGAAGGAGACTTCAAGAATGTAGGTGCAGGCGCGGAGGATGAAGGGTGGGTGAAACTCATGGACTTCACACGAGCTGGGCTTGTGGCAAGCACCATCAAGAACATACGCCTTGTGCTGGAGAATGACCAGTGCTTCAAGGGCAAGCTTTGGAGGAACGACTTTAGCGGCATGGACTGCTACGAAGGCAAGCTGCCTTGGACGGTTGGACGGCCACTCGGCATCTGGACGAACTCGGACGACTGCTGCCTGCGCTGCTTCCTGGAGGAGCGGTATGGCATCACAGGTAAAGACCGCATAACAGACGCGCTGACAGCTGTCTTCAACAGCAGGAGGAAGCATCCCGTGAGAGAGTATCTGAGCGGCCTGCATTGGGACGGAACAGAGCGCCTTGACACCATGCTGATAGACTTCCTCGGCGCAAGAGACACAGAACTGACAAGAGCGCAGACACGCAAGCAGTTCACTGCCGCTGTGGCACGCGCGACAAGACCAGGCTGTAAGTACGACTACACGCTGGTCATCACAGGACCCGAAGGTATAGGCAAGAGCACCCTGCTGGCAAGGATGGGCGGTGAGTGGTTCAGTGACAGTGTGGTGACGGTGGAAGGCAAGGAAGGCATGGCAAGCCTGCGCAAGGCCTGGCTCATAGAGTTGGGCGAGCTGGCAGGCATCAAGCGCAGTGAGGTGGAGGCTGTGAAGCAGTACCTCTCACGCAGCGTTGACAAGTACAGACCCGCCTACGGACGCAGAGAAGAGGAGTACCCGAGGCAGTGCGTGTTCTTCGGCACAACCAACGAGACGAACTTCCTCAAGGGCGCAAACGGTAACAGACGCTTCTGGGTGGTGGAGGCTGGCGTAGAGGTGCCGACCAAGACGATATGGACAGAACTTAACAGCGAATATAGAGACCAAGTATGGGCAGAAGCCAAGACGCGATACGAGCAAGGAGAGCCGCTGTTCCTGTCCCGAGACCTGGAGATGCAGGCGCGTAAGATGCAGAAGGAGTTTAACGACGTTGCCAAAGATGAGCGCATAGGACTCATACAGCGATACCTCGACACGCCACTTCCTGCCGACTGGGAGACAAGAAGCCTGGAGAGGCGCAGAGCCTACTTCAAGCAGACAGACCCGCTGGAGGCTGAGGGTGTTCTCACCCGCACGGAGGTTAGCACGGTGGAGATATTATACGAGTTGTTCGGTGAGTCGTTGGACGAGAAGTTGCGCTATAAATCAAGAGAAATAAACGCGCTCTTCGAGTGGATTCCAGGCTGGGAGAAAGGAAAGACTAAGAGGATAACAGGCTACGGGCTACAGCGCCTATGGGTGCGCAGCAGTCAGGGCGAGATACTAACGGATGATGACTTATGAGAAGGATAGACGAGATAGCAGGCCACGCTCTGCTGAGCGAGAAAGCGCTGGAGGCCTACCTGGTGAAACGGGTGAAGATGCTCGGCGGCATCGCCCTCAAGTACAGCAACCCGACATGCACAGGCTTCCCTGACAGACTGCTTCTCCTGCCAGGCGGCAGGGCAGCATGGTGCGAGCTGAAGTCCAGAGGCAAGAAGCCGAGGGCGGTACAGCAAGCGAGGATCCAGCAGCTGCACAAGCTTGGGCAGGCCGTGTATGTAGTGAGTTCAAGAGACGAGATAGAGAAGATGATAATGGAGATATAGAGTATGGCAAAAGACTGGACAGGCGGAAACGCTGCGGTGTTCAAAACCATAGGAGCAAGCAATCATGCTAATGGGGACAGGCAACGCGATGACTATTATGCTACGGAGCCAAAGGCTACGGAATGGCTCTGCAAGCTGGAGAAGTTCGAAGGCAAGATACTGGAGCCCGCATGCGGTGAGGGTCACATAAGCGAAGTGCTTAGGAGAGTGGGCTACGAGGTTATAAGCCGAGATATGGCGGATAGAGGGTACGGTGAGGTAGCCGACTTCCTTGCAGAGGAGAACAGATGGTTCGACGGTAACATAGTGACCAATCCCCCATATAAGTTCGCGAGGGAGTTTGTCGAAAAAGCTCTAAGCATCATACCAGAGGGTAAGAAGGTGGCGATGTTTCTCAAGCTTACCTTCCTTGAGGGTAAGGCACGCAAAGCCCTGTTCCGTCTTCAACCACCATGTCGTGTGTGGGTCAGCTCATCAAGACTTAAATGCGCTATAAACGGTGATTTCTCCTTGACTAACGGTGGCGCAATAGCCTACGCCTGGTTTGTTTGGGAGAAGGGCTACAAGGGAGATACGATAGTGAGATGGTTTAACTAAAATATAAGAGAAGTTATGAAAAAGTATGTAGGAACAAAAATGGTAAAGGCCGAACCTATGAACGAATTGGCCGCAGCAAAGAGAGGTTACGCCCGCAAGAACAAGGACAACCACGAGTGGCGTGAAGGCTATCATGTGCAGTACACCAACCCAGACGGTAGCATCTACGACTCTTGGTCTCCAAAGTCTGTTTTTGAGAAAGCCTATAGAGTTGCTGAGGCTCCTGCTGACCATATTAAGATTCAGCTTGAAGAATTGAATACGCGCTTTGCGAAGGGAATGGAGTTTTTGGCAAACGAAGGTTATGCCCTCATACACCCCACGAAGGCACTCCTTTCAGCACAGGTTGAAACAGAGAGGGAGTATTCCTATCTGTTGAATGATAGACTCGAACGGATGTCTGATGGGAAGGAATCTCTCAACAACTATGACTTCGGTACGGCTATCAAGTTCCTTAAAGCGGGTGGTGCTATCCGTAGAGCTGGCTGGAATGGCAAGGGTATGTTTGTTATTAAGCAAGTTCCCGCTCATATTATAAGCGAGACCATCCCTAATATGCAGTCGCTGCCTCAGATTGCGAAGGACATCCTGATGAAGCGTCAGAAACCATGCCTGAAATACATAAACCAGATGCTCATCATTAACCAAGACGGACGCGCTGATTCATGGGTTCCATCGTCCAGCGATGTATTTGCGGAGGACTGGGAACTGGTTACAGAGTAATAAGGATTCTAAAAATAAAGAAATGACGATGGGAATTTGTATTGCATTTATCGCTGTGGCGCTTATAGCGGGTGTCGCAGGAGCCAACTACGGCTACACGAGGGGAGAACAGGAGACCAACGCGCGCTGGACGGCACACCTCTCCGACAAGGAGGAAGAGATTGTGCTGCTTCAGAAAGAGTTGAAGGAGACACGCGCCGCAATGCGTATTCTTAGTGAGAGGAAGGAGGGGAGAAATGAAACGGGACAACCAATCATATAGCTGCCACGATGACGAGTACACCAACGAGGCGCTTAACAGAGAGTATTACGACCGACCATGCACGATGAGCAGTCAGAGCGAGGGGTGCAAGGCATACGTGAGACGAGGCTTCAGCACCGCACGTACGCGGTCAAAGTATAGAGACGCTAACTGGATGGAGTGACAGACACTATAACGAGACGATATGGACAACAAGGAATTTAACTGGGACGAGGTGATAAGCCTCGCGCACAAGACAGCCGTGGAGCACGGCTTCTGGGATGACACCCCAAACTACGAGCATCTGGCCATGCTCGTCATCACCGAACTCAGTGAGGCGATAGACGCGGACAGACACGACAGACACGCCGATACGGATGAATATGAGATGGGGTGTGCCTTCGTGGGTAAATATATAATAACCCTTGATGACCGTATCAAGGGACGCAAGACGGCATTCAAGGATTACATCAAGGACACCGTGGAGGACGAGCTGGCCGATGCCTGCATACGCCTCATGGACATGATGGGCTACTATAAGATTTCCTTCATTCGTGACAATACGTTTACTTCCGACCTTGACAAGCCGTTGTGCGAGTTCTGCTTCCGAGTAACAGAGGCTCTGATGGCTCCGCACGGAGAGATATACGCCTGCCAAAAGGCTCTAAACATGCTGCTCGCCTATGCCGAGCGCGTAGGCATAGACATCGAGTGGCACATTCACGAGAAGATGGCATACAACGAGCAGCGGCCACGGCTTAACGGAAAATATTACTGATATGGAGAAAAAGAAAGTTGAACATGAGGACATTGCCATTGGCGGCACTTTCGAGTACAAGGGTAAGACCTACATCTGCAAGAAGACGGCATACCACAAGGGATGCCTTGGCTGCGCATTCGACATTAAGGGAAAGAACATATGTTACGAATTACCATTCGGGTGTATCGCTCCATCCAGAAAAGACAACACTAATGTAATATTCGTAGAGGTATGACTGCGAGAGAACTACAAGACATCCTCCTGGACTTGGAGATACGACACGGAAACGCAGAGGTATGCGTCCGTGGAAGTATGGAAATCTTCGATGTCACAGACGTTGACTTCTCGGGAGGGATGATAAACATCGTGATAGACGATGAGGTTACAGGTGATAACAATTTAAGAAACTGAGCAATATGACAAGAGAAGACGCAAGGAAGCTGCTGCCTGTCATACAGGCATACAGCGAAGGCAAGGTCATACAACGCTACCGATATGATAGCAAGGAATGGTATGATGTTCCCAAATATATGATGCTTGACTTTAAAGACAAGCCTGAACATTTACGCATCAAGCCAGAGCCGAAGTACCGCCCCTTCAAGAGCGCAAAAGAGTGCTGGGACGAGATGCTGAAGCACCAGCCTTTCGGATGGGTCAGAATAAAGAACTCAAGTGAGTACAAGCATGTCGCTTACATTAAAGAAAAAAGCGTGGCGCTGTCAGATCTCGTAAATACAGATAAGACAGCGACAGCATTCTATGACGGAGCATTACGCTGGCTGTTATTCACTGATGACTCACCATTCGGTATAAAGGAGGAAGTATGAATAAGTATATCGGCCCAAGAGAGGTATGGGCGCACCCTATGACGGAGTACGAGGCTATTGCGGCAGGCATACATCCCAAGTCAGAAGACGGGCATGTACTCAAAGCTGGCTACAAGATAACACAGCCTATCCCAAACGGGAGAGTTCTTGAGTATTGGGTGGATGAAGACACGTTCAACCGCAGCTACATGCAATTCAATAGCTCAGAAGACAAATTGCGTGTAGAGATTACAGAAGTCCAGCGCCGTATCCAGTCGTGGATACTTTTCGAGGAGCCCATTCCAAATCCGAAGGAGGAGAACGTGTGGAAACTACAGTATGGTATGCTGTGTGCATACGTCAGAATCCTTGAGATGCGGATGGAGATTATCAAGAGCGAGAAAGAGAATACCGACAACTAAACAAGAACAAAAATGGGGAAGTACATTATCAAGATGAAAGATGGCAGTGAGCAGCATGTGATGCCCGCCGTTCACAACACGCTCAAGGAGGCGCTGCTGACTCTCTCGCACTACCTTACAGGAGTAGTCGAGGATATGGATGACGACGGCATGGAAGACCCTTTCAACTACGCTATTGAGGAGGTGGATGAGAAGGAAAAACTTTCCGAAAGCAACGTTCCGTTTGATGGTGTCATAGAACTTGTAAAAGACATCAATCCCGAGTGCATTGAAGCGCAGCTTGCCTTGAATAAGTTGGTTAGTATGGCCGAAGCCTGGAATAAGGAAGATGGATTCGTCCCCGATTTCTCGAATCCGAAACAAGCCAAGTGGTTTCCCTGGCTCAGGTATGACGAGGATGCCGCGAGGTTCGTGTGTGTGGGTACGTTTAACATAACTGCGCTTGCGAGGGCGTATCTCAGTCCTCGGGTTTGCTTCAATACATCAAAGCGCGCTAAACAATTTTGTGAGCAGTCCATAGACCTTTACAACAAGGTGTTCCTATAACAACTAAACAGAACATGGATATGGAAGAAGAGAGATATTACGAGTTCACGGGCGAAACAAAGAAGTTCTATAACCGCGTAGTACGCCGTATCAGATGCATCAAGGACTTCCGCGATTACAAGGCAGGGGATGTCGGTGGTTGGATAGAAGACTACAAGAACCTAAGCGAACAGGCCTGGGTGGAGGATGAAGCGGTGGTATGCGAACACGCAACGGTAAAAGGATCCGCAATCATCAAGGAGACTGCGATGGTATTTGGCTTTGCAAAGGTCTGCGGAACGGCCACAATAAGCGGTAACGCATATGTAGGCGACCATGCTTTCGTCATGGATGCAGAGGTAAGCGGTAACGCGTGTGTTGGCGACTGCACCGAGGTCAAGGGTAACTGCGTTGTCACAGACCACGCTGTTGTTAAAGACAACGCGGAAATAACAGACAATGCAAGGATAGAAGGCCATGCAAGGGTGACAGAATATGCCTGCGTAGGCATGGACGCACGTGTCTGTGACCATGCTAATTTAGGGGAGTATGCTCATGTGGGCGGCTGTGCTTTGGTATGCGACCACGCCTGGCTTATGGGCAATACAATGGTGGACGGGTATGCCGTTGTAGGTGGCATGACATATTCTATGGGCGCTCTTTACGTCACAGATGAAGCAGAGGTCAGATGTGAGGGGCTTCCAGGGCCTAAAAAGGTGTTCATCCCAATAAAGGGAACCTTCCGTATAGGCGGGGATGCGAAGGTGAGAAGCAGCAGGGACTATATGGTGTTCACCGATTGGCTCCATGAGGGGTACGAGATTGTTTGGACACGCAGCAACGACATGTGGCATTGCGACGGTCTTGGCATAAACAGCCCCTGCCCCGCAGAGGAGTTCATCAAGAAGGGCTATGAGAGGGGAGAACTACACGGCAAGAACCGAGAGCTGCTCGTGAAGTATGTAGAAAGTATTAAGGAGCTTGGCTGATGGAGAACGAGATAACAAGCCTGTTTGGAATTGCCAGAATACCTAACACAATTCGCGCTTATAATAAAAACAAAATGAAAGAAAATAGACATTATGAGTTGACCGATGAGACCATTGAGTTTGACGGCCATACACTGCATCGCATTAGATGTACAGAGGATTTTCTGAATATAACGAAAGGCACTCTGGGTGGATTTGTTGAGGGCTACGAAAACCTATGCGATGAAGCCTGGGTGGGTAATGAAGCCAAGGTTTATGCAGGGGCTGTTGTTAAAGACCGTGCATCTGTTCAGTGTGGCGCTTGCGTAAGCAACTGCGTGGTCATTGCAGAAAGAGCCCTTGTTGAGGACTCTGCTTCTGTTTATGGCGCTGTGTGGATAGGTGGTAACGCCGCAATTTACGATTCAGCTGTTATCATACAAGAAAGTCCTTGGCCTTTAATCATAAGTGGATATGCCAAAATCGGCGGTAACGCGGTGATAAAATCCGACTACGACTATATCGTCTTCAAGAACTGGTGGTCATCGGGCAGGTACTTTACCTGGACACGCAGCAATGACATGTGGCGCGTTGGATGCTTCTACGGCACGGGTAATGAACTAATCGCTAGAGCCTACAAGGACGGCGAGGTGAGCGGGATAGAATATGAAAGAGTGGTCAAGTACGTAGAGCAGATTAAGAGAGACAGCAAGCCGTCTTTGTGGCAGCGGGTAAAAAAGATGCTAACAGGTAAGTGATATGACATACCATTACTTTTATCAATATGCACGCGGCAAGAACACGGGCGGGTTATTAAGCTCAGACCTCAGCCCACCATCTCGGCATGTTCGTGGCTGAATAATTACTTTCTAATTAACGGATTTATAGATTTTATAGTAGCAAATGAAAACAAAGAACATTGTCATGGCATCCATACTGCTTGTGGTTGCCATCGTTATCGGCTCACTGGTAGCCACCTACTTCAGTTACAATAACCGCGAGATTGCCCTTCGCCAGCAAGCCGAAGCGCAGCGCGGAAAGATTGAGGGCGTTCACGACAAGATGTGGAAAATCATTCAGCAGAAGGCGCAGGTTACGGACGAGTACAAGCAGACCTTCGAGAAGATTTATCCACAGCTCATTGCCGGACGTTATCAGAACGACCAGGGCACGATGATGAAGTGGATCAAGGAGAGCAACCCCAACTTCGATGTGTCGCTCTACCGCGACCTCATGCAGGCCATTGAGATACAGCGCACCGAGTTTCAGACCTCTCAGGAACGTATGCTTGACATCATCCGTGAGCATGAAACGCTCACACGCACCTACCCTGCCCGATGGTTTGTGTCGAACACCATGCCTATCGAGTATAAGGTTATCTCTTCGTCACGCTCCAAGGAAGTGATGGACGTAGGCGAGGACAATGACGTGGATTTGTTCGGCAAGAAAGAGTAAAGGCTTATGGAACTACTCGTTTTTCTCATCCCCTTCTTTGTGTCGGCTGTGTTGCTACTGTTCTTCCGCAAGCAGACCGCATGGTGGGAGCATGCCATACTTATCATCCCCTCGCTCCTTGTGGGTGCAGCGATGATTGGGGAGTTTGAGCGTGTCGAGTCGAGCGATACGGAATATCTGGGCAGCTATGTCACAAGGACGCGCTATTATGAGCCGTGGAACGAGCAAGAAGAGCGCACGGAGACATACACCGACGAAGATGGCAACACTCACACCCGAACCTACTACGTCACTGTGAACCATCCCGAACGTTGGACTTACTACGACCATTCGGGGTGTGAGCGAAAGTGTTCCAAGGAAGACTTTTCGGCAATGAAGCGTCGCTTGCAGGCTCCGTCGGTATTTGTTGACATGCACCGCAATTATTACACCCGTGATGGCGATGCGTATGAATACCGATGGAACGGACAGACTGCTACGCTCTATCCTGTGACCCACAGCCATGAATACGAGAATAAGGTGAAGGCTTCGCGCTCGGTGTTCAAGTTTGAGGACATCAGCAAGAAGGAGGCACGCCGCATCGGACTTTACGATTACCCCGACATACGCCTTCGCGACCAATGCACTATCATCGGAGCAAAGTTCTCTGCCCGTCAGGAGCGAGCCATCCGTGTGCTCAACGCCCGATATGGACCGAAGAAGGAGTTTCGCGTCTATCTGCTTTTCTATCGCAACAAGCCGCTGTCTATCGCCGAGAAGCAACGCTCCTATTGGCAGGGAGGCAACAAAAACGAGCTTGTGGTGTGCGTAGGTCTTGACAGCCGTAACCGCGTGATGTGGAGCGATGCCTTCTCGTGGTGTGACTCGCCCGCGCTTGCCGTGAAGAGCCGCGACTGGTTTACGTCGCACCGACTTGACCTCTGCGCCTTTGCCTCGTACATCGAACCGATTGTGCGGAAGGAGTGGAAGCGCAAGGAGTTTTCCGACTTCAAGTATCTTTCGGTAGAACTGAGCAACAAGGAGTATTGGGCTATCATCATCCTCATGCTCTTGCTCAACATCGGATTGAGCGTATGGGTAGTGAGAAACGATTTTAAGAATTAGTAGATTGAATATGACTGACCCTCGCTACAAGCGCGGCACTATCCGCAAGGACGGCAAGCTGTATGGCCGCTATCCCGACGGTTCGCTCTACCGCATCTACTCCACCTCTGACCGACCGTTCCTTCAGTTGGTGGACGTAGAGGGCGAGACGTTCCTTCGCATACGTCAAGCAACCGAGCTGGGCTACACCGATTGCCCCTGCCCTGGAGCCGCCGACCTCAGTTATCCGTCCTCGGCACTGAGGCGCAGTCGCACAGTTGGAAACGGAAAGCTGGTGAACGCTCTGACCGCAGCAAGCGGGGGAATCTGCGTGTTTGTAGAATTATAAGGAATATGACTAACTACGAATTCTACCAATATCCTCGTGGCAACAACGATGGAGGTAAATTAGGCACAGCCGTTTGCCCGACCATAACAATCAACTCGTGGCAGCAAAATGTATTTCTGATTGAAGAATATGAATAACATCAAACCCTTAAATGTCTGTGTGGGATGAATAGCAGTAACACTGAATACCCGATACGAGCGACTTTGCATTGAGCATCTGATGTCACTCGCCCACTTTCCGAGGACAGGCGTAATGATTGAATACGAATAACAGCAACAATATGATCACAAAACTCAATTTCACCGACCGCACCATCAAGAGCTATGCCATCCGCAAGCTCACGCCCAAGGAGTGTTTCCGACTGATGGGCGTTCGCGACAACGTAATCGCCGTTATGCAGATGACGGTGGCTTCTGTAATGCAACGCATGAAAAGCGTTTTAGGCAAATGCTTCCCAACTGTACTGTTTGACAGGATTAAAAACAAGGAAGACGTGATGCTGATTTCTGCCTCACAGCAGTACAAGCAAGCCGGAAACAGTATTTGTATAGATGTTTTAGCATATCTGTATCAAAACCTTTTCTACCCTGCACCACCCAAGCCACGCCCAGGCGAGCAGCTCACTCTCTTCGAAGACCCCGAAGACACCCTGCCCGCCCTGCCGCCCACCGCAGCCAACAAGAACGAGGAGAAGATATTCCTCACCACGTTCTCCGGCTACGACTCGCAGCTCTTGGCAGCCGACGTGCTACGCGAGTGGCATCCCGACTTTCGATGGACGTGCAAGGGATGGAGCGACATCGACAAATACGCCTGTCAGATGCACAACCTCGTCTTCCCTCAGTTTGCCGACTGCGCCCTGGGCGACATCACCAAGATAGACTGGCACGAGGTGAAACGCTCGCTCCAAGGCCGCGAAGTGGACCTCTTCACCTATTCCTCGCCCTGTCAGGACATCAGTCAGGCTGGCAAGCAGATGGGCTTGCAGGAGGGCAGCGACACCCGAAGCGCACTGCTTTGGCGTGTGGCGGATGCCATAGAGGTGCTTCGCCCGAAGTATCTCTTGCAGGAGAACGTGGCGGCACTCGTAAGCCGGAAGTTTATGTCCGACTTCCAGAAGTGGCTCGACAAACTCTCGTCGCTCGGTTATGTGAGCCGTTGGGCGCGACTCAATGCCAAGAACTACGGTGTGCCGCAGAACCGCGACCGTGTGTTCTGCCTCTCCATGCGCCGTGACGTAGCCTTCGACTACCAGTTTCCCGAACCCTTCGAGCTGCTTACCCGACTGGAAGACGTGCTCGAAGAGGAAGTGTCCGACCGCTATTTCCTCAAGGACGATGCCGTGAGCAAGTTCCTCAAGGCAAACGACTCTGACAATGCCCTATTCCTTCAGTTTTCCCTGCCACCGACACACGAGGCGGCAATGTTCCTCAAGACGTATTTGCAGATAGAAACGGAACGTATGGATTTGTGGGACAAAGACGTTAAGGCTTGCGAGAAATACCTACGGACGATACCTGCGACAATGATGTATGAGCAGTTTCAATCATCGCCCGAATGGATGGACGCTCATTATTGGAATGGCTTCTATAAAATGTTCAAGGAGAATATGGAGAGGAAGAAGGATGCGAACTAACAACCCACTCAATTTCAAAATAACATCATGGGCGGGACCGCACAGGTGCAGCAATGGCAACATCTATTCCATCAACGTAACTGCCGAAAAGCTTTGCAACGCGATTAAGTCCAACTATTATAAAGTATCGCTCTCTAACTTTTGGAGACAGAAACTTAATGCAACAGGATTATTGATAGAGTATGATTGACCGTTCTGTCCTCGTCCACTACCGCACCGAGGAAGCCAAAGCCTACCGCCGTGAGCATGGCGACCGGGGAGGGTGCAAATACAGCGATAAGTATCACCGCCCCAGTCCGTGGCCGTGGAGCAATTCGATAACAACAGTAACAAAAGACAACTTATTATGCTTGACATTCATCTGATATACGAAGCCAGAACCGAACACGCGAAAGCCGTGCGTCGCTTAACAGGCACTAACGACTTCCGCGATAAGGTATGGCATTTGCGTCAAGGATGTCTGATGCAATGTGTAGGCACGTCTCTCACCACTGATAATCTGATTGCAATATGTTACGAGTAATCATAGCAGCTTTCCATAGAGTATGATTGACCAAATTCCTTTCGTGCAACGCACATCATCGTTCTGCCCACGTCGGTGTGGGTACTCCACCGCACTGTCCGCCCGCTACGACGGATGGGCAGGACTCTATGGTGAAAACCACGGGCAGCACACCATGATATTGATAAAGTATGAATAGCAAGTATTACATCGGCTGGGCGAGAGACAGCAAAGGGCGCATAAAGGGGCGACCGCGCAAGCAGATAGCTAATGCCGTGACATCGAAGGTCGGGCACGGCATTTCCGACCCTCGCGACGGACTTGGCAATACCACACCTTATATAATTATAGAATATGATTAAAGAAGAAAAGATGTTTGCCGTGTTCTGCGATTGCTGCGGGACACGACTCACAGAGGGTGACAGCATAACTGGCTGGACAGATATAGAGTCGGCCGAGTTCGTAGCACGCGAGTCGGGCTGGGAGAAGCAAGGGGAGTACTGGTACTGCCCAGATTGTTGCAAGCCTAACGAGGAGGAAGATGAGCAAGAATAGGAAGAAGGAAGACGGCATCTTCTACGACTTCGCCACAGGCCGATGCTGGGAGCACAACGGCAAGTCCAAGCGCCTGCTATGGACAGAAAGCATGCTGCGGGAACTGAAAGCCAAGTTCCCCATCATGCACAGCGAGGAGCTGGCGGGCATGCTACAGATGTGTAAGCGCACGCTTGAGCGCAAGGCAAAGGAACTGGGTATAAAGAAGAACCCGCAATGGCTGGTAAAGAACAGAGAGGAGTGTAGGAGGATAGCTTACAGCTGCACGAGGAGGGGACTAAACCCTGGCTGTTATAAGAGCGGGCATGCGCCGACACACGGCTACAAGAAGGGCAGAGTGTTCAGCAAGGAAATAGAAGAAAAGCGAGTTGCCCATCTTCGCGAAAGTCTGAAGTTACGAAAAAGCAAACAAAAAGTTAATAAAGATGGAGTATCAGGAGAACAATCTGAAGAGTAGGGAAGAGCTTGCCAAGATGGCCATGGATATGATAGACGCTCATCTGTGCTACACGGGCAGCATACGCTCTGGAGCGAGTAAGGAAGAGGTACGCGCTAACGCGCGAGACTACTTCCGCAAGCGTGACGAGCTGATGGAAGCCTCACGCAGCATCCTCTTCAACGCTAAGCTGACTGAAAGATGAGAGCAGTCCTGCATGATTACCAGAAGCGCGCGGTTCGGTTTGTGGAAGACACGCCGCGCTGCGCGCTTCTGCTTGAGATGGGCTTGGGCAAGAGCCTTATAACGCTCACTGCCTTGGGCAGGATGCTTGCAGACATGGAGGTCAGCAAGGCGCTTGTCATCGCCCCACGTAAGGTGGCAGAATCCACATGGTCAGACGAGGTGGAGAAATGGGAGCATCTGTCGGGTCTGCGCGTGAGCCGCGTCATAGGCACAGAGAAGCAGCGCGTGAAGGCTCTGGAGCAGGATGCCGACCTCTACGTGCTCGGCCGCGACTCCTGGGTGTGGCTGGTAAAGTACTACAACGCCAGCATGCCGTTTGACGTGCTTATCATAGACGAGCTGACGAGCTTCAAGAGCAACACCAGCCAGCGCTTCAAGGCGATGCGGCTTGTGCGTAGCCAGTTCAGCCGTATCATAGGGCTTACAGGCACGCCTGCCCCTAACGGCTACCTTGACCTCTGGGCAGAGGTGTTCTGCATAGACGGAGGCCAGCGCCTTGGCAAGTTCGTGACACGCTATAGGAGCAACTACTTCAACGTGACCACAAGCCCGCAAGGCTATCTGCTTAGAGCAACGCTGAAGGAAGGATCCAAGGAACAGATAGACGCGCTACTGTCCGACATCTGCCTCACCATGCAGGCAGGAGACTATCTGACTCTGCCAGAGAGGCAGGACATAGTGAGGAGAGTGCATCTGCCCGCCAGCGTACTGAACCGATACCGCAAGTTCGAGCGCGAGATGGTGATGAGCATAAGCGACACAGAGGCTATCACCGCCGCGAGTGCCGCCGCCCTCATGGGTAAGCTGCTTCAGTATGCCAACGGCGCTGTCTATACAGACGAGCACATGGTGGAGGAGATACACCAGGAGAAGATAGAAGCCCTCAGAGAGATAGTAGAGGCCGCAGGGTCTTCTGTGCTCGTCTTCTACCAGTACAAGCACGACCTTGCACGTATCAAGGACGCACTCGGCAAGGACTACAAGCTGAGAGCCTACGAGAACGAGCAGGACTTGCGCGCATGGAACAAGGGAGAGGTGGAGGTGCTGCTTGCCCATCCAGCCTCATGCGCCTACGGCCTTAACATGCAGGCAGGAGGACACGTCATCGTGTGGTTCGGTGTGGGGTTCAACCTTGAGTTGTACCAGCAGGCCTGCGCGAGACTGCACAGGCAAGGTCAGAAGTACCCCGTGCAAGTCTATCATCTGCTGTGTTCCGACACTGTGGATGAGAGAGCCTGGCAGGCCATACAGAGCAAGGCCAACGAGCAGAACGCGCTCATGGGCGCGTTGAAGCGCTTAGTACAGACATACAGGTAGGTGATAAATTGTCAAGAGAGAATGCCCGCGGAGATTATCTTTGCGGGCATAACTTTTTAATAATCGTTGCAATGATAGGAGCAATATTAGGCGCTGCCACCTCAATAGGTTCAAGCATCTATGGAGGAATCAAGGCTCACAAGGCCGAGAAGAAGTACAGGAAGGAGATGGCCGACCTAAACAAGAAGCAGAACGACTGGTACAACCAGCGCATGAACGAGGACTACACACAGCGCGCTGATGTGCAGCGCCTCCTCAACAGCTCACGTGAGGCCGCAGAGAGGCAGATTAACAGCGCCCGTGCCAGGCAGGCCGTGTCGGGCGGTACAGACGAGAGCGTGATGGCCGCACAGGAGTCCGCTAATGCAGGGCTTGCCGACGCTACTGCACAGATAGCCTCGCAGGCAGGAGCCTACAAGGACGCTGTGGATAAGCAGAACCAACAGAACATAAGCGCTAACGCAGCGCGTAATATGCAGTACTACGCACAGGCCGCACAGAACGCACAGACAGCCGCCTCTGCGGGCATGCAGGCAGGCATGGGTGTAGTGGGTGCTGACATGCAGGCTAAACTTAATAACGGTAAAGGTCTCTTTGAGGGGCTGTTTAAGAAGAAGTAGATATGAAGAGAACAGAATCAGACATGTATTCTTTTCTCGACGATGACGAGAAGAAGAGTGTGACTTACCAACCGAAGCCAGCGGTAACTACTACCCCGACTCCCGCTCCTGCGGTGAAGGACGAGGTGCCAGCCGCCTTGCAGAGAAAAACGGCAGACTATACACCGCAGACCCCGTGGACACCGAAGGAGCAGAGAGTGGAAGCGCCCGTTGTGGAGGATAAAAAGCCATCCCTGGATATACCACCAGTCAGCGATTACGACAACTTCTCCGAGCTGGTCAAGCAGTACACCTCTGCACCGATGACCGAGGAGGAGCAGAAGCGCAGAGAGCGCGGGGCTGCTGCCGCTCAGAGCATGGGCGCACTGGGCAACGTGCTCAGCGCGTTCAGCAACCTTGCCTTTACAGGCGGTGTGGCTCCAAGCCAGAAGCTTCCCGACCTGCCAGACGCTAACAAGGACGTGCAGGCATTCCGCACACAGGTGGAGAAGAGCAGGCAGGCTTACCTTAACAACCTGTTGCAAGGCCGTGCGCTCCAGCAGAAGGGAGAGGAGCTTGGTCTGAAGAGAGCGGACTTGGTGCGTAAGGTAAACGCCGAGGATAAGCGTTGGGAGATACAAGACATGCTTACCGATGCCAAGATTAAGAGGATGCAGGCCGCTTCCGCGAAGGACGATGCCACAAGAAAGAAGCTGGAGCAGGAAGCAGATAACATCGTGGCGCTTGCTCAGAAGAAGCTTCAGCTCATGGACTCGCAGATAGGGCTGAATAACCAACGCGCAAGCCACGTGGGTAGTGATGATAGCGGAAAAAAGATTGTACAGTTGTACGACCCCGCTACACATAAACTAGAAAATATACCCGTGACAGGCAATAAAGCCGCGGATATTCTGATGAATCAGGAGATAGACGAGAGCAACAAGACCACTACCAAGTCTGTAGATGCTTTCGGTGGCAAGAGCAGCAAGACCACTGAGCGAGGTAAGAGCGCCAAGCAGAAGAGCGGCGAGCATACCAGAGCGCTCAGAGAGAAGGAAGAGGCCAAGAAGAAGGCCAAGACAGGGAAGAAGCCGAACAATAATATGTCACATACAAGAGCACTTGATTTATAAACATGGCACAGGATAAGTTAGATATACTATACGATGCGCTGGAACGTGATGGCGCGGTAACAAGAGGTAGAGAGAATTTCCGAGCTAAGATGCTTGCGCCTGGTGAGGAAGGCTACAAGAACAGGCTCGCGCTCTTTACTGCGCTGAAGCAGGACAACGCCGTAAAGAGCAATACCTACGAGGAGTTTGCTGCCAACCTTGGCTTGCATGCCGTGAAGCCTGCCAAGCAGGAGGATCCTGCCGAAGAGCAGGGCGGAGCAGCACAGCCCAACGCGGATGACTACGCGAGAGCGTCTAAGAACAACGCTCTGGCGGTAGCACGCGGGCGCGATGTGCTGCACCAGGCAGAGAACGCGCAGGAGTGGCAGAAAGCCAACTTCGGGCTTAACGTGCCGAAGGTAGAGCTTGGACTTGGCAAGTCGGGTCGTACCGTGGCCACCGCTCCTACGTTCAATGCCAAGACAGGCAAGCAGGAGCGCACCTACATAACACAGAGCGGCAACGAGTACACTTCACAGGCTTCTGCCGAGCGTGAGCAGGCCGCTCTGGACAAGCAGCAGGAACAGGCGCGTAAGCTGGCTCACGTGCAGGAGGAGATAGACCGCAAGCGGCAGGAGGAGCTGGCAGGCATAGACAAGCAGCTGACCGTCATGCGGGAGCAGTATGACCGCATTAAGGGTACCGACCATACGAGTGAGACACGCAAAGGCTATATCATGCAGGCCATAGACCGCCTACAGCAGCAGCGGGACGCAGCAGAGAAGAAATACCGCGGGCGCGATGTGAAGGCCGAGTACGAGCTGGGAGGCGGCAGAGAACAACTCGAGGCTGCAAAGGAGGAGGTGGCCAAGGCGCTGGAGGACATAGAGGAGAGACGCGGCGAGAAGTCGGGCTTTATGGAATTTGCAGAGAGCCAGTTCCCCAACGTGACCTCTTACATACGTAGGTGGACTGACCCCGAGTATGGCAAGGCCAAGGCCGCAGAGCAGGCACTGGAGGACACAGAAAACACTATCAAGCAGGCTACGCGCGAAGGCTTCTCCAACAACACAGCCTTCAACGTGGCACGTGGCGCGTGGGACGCTACCCGCGATATACGCACGTGGGACTTCGGTGCCAACGACTGGGCAGACAGCCGTAACCTGGCTGAACTTGTAGATAAGTCAGAGCGAATCCGCAAGGCCGAGGAGGCAGGCAAGACACCCGAGGAGCATCTGACCGCAACCGAGCAGAGAGTGCTGGACGCGATGGCGGTATCAAGCACGCTGGACGCTAACTTCAGTGAGCACGTGCCGATGTCCTACCGCGTAGGGCAGAGCGTGCCTGCCTCTGCGGGCTTTGCCGCCAGCATCTACCTCAACCCACTCAACAGGCTGGGGGCTGCTGTGGAGAAGCAAGTAGCGGCTAACGCTGCCAAGGGAGGCATGAAGGAAGTACTGAAGGGCGCGATGAAGACAGCGGGCAAGACGGTGATGAAGAACGTGACTGGCGCGCCTACCATGAACGCAGCCGAGCAGAGCATGCAGCGCGCCCTCACCGTAGCCGCCGTGAACAAGTACGGCAAGTGGGGCGTGCGTGCGATGAACACCGCAGGCCGCGTGATAGGTGACGGAGTGGAGGCGCTGGGTACAACACTCACCACTGGCCTGCCGCGTACCATGGCCTCTATCAACGAGAGACAGGCGGGTACGTTCATAGGCCGTGTGGATGATAGCGGGCACATAGTGTATGACCGCGTGGAGGACAGAGAGACAGGCGCTAAGTCGTACCTCAAGGGGGGCTTGGCTTCCTACTTCGAGAACCAGTCTGAGCTGGTGGGTGAGTACTTCTCCCCTATAAAGAACTTTGCCAACCTTGCCGCAAAGGATATGCCCTTGGCACGCAGCATGGTGGAGCGGTTCATTGCATCCTCACCGAAGCAGAAGGCTTCCCTGCTGGCCGAGTTCCGCAAGAAAGCGCACATAAGCGGCCTCTTCGGGGAGTATGCAGAGGAGGTGATAAACAACCTGGAGAACGCGGTTTTCACAGGCGACATGAATTTGACGGGAGGTGTCTTCGAGCCAAAGCGCGAGAACTACAAGAGCGATGCAGAATACAACAAAGCCGTGAACAAGTGGAAAGGATCCATGTTCAACGCTGAGACAAACTTGGAGACATTCTTGTCTGTGGCCGCGATGATTATGCCCATGGCCGCTATCGAGCAAGGCCAGAAGCGCTACAACTCCTACACCGTCAAGCGCCAGCTGAACACCTCTGCCGATGCCCTGCGCAAGTCGTTGGGCGAGGAGACCGCTGTACCTCTTATGACCCGCATGCGCGAGGCAGAGAGCATCAAGGATATATGCGACGTGTACATGTCCGTCCTCAAGGATGGCGGGCTGAAGGACAGCAAGCAGGCGCGCGCGCTGATGGACTACGCTGGTAAGCTGGTGGCCTACCAGAGCGTAAACACAAGCGATATGTCTGGGGAGATAAGTGCAAACCGTGTGCAGCGTGGCTATAAGAGCGCGTTTGACGCAGGGCATGAGATGGCCGCTGATGAGCGCCACAATGCCGCTGTAGAGTTTGACAATGCGGCGGCAACCGCTACCGAAATGCTGGGCAAGGACTTCGTGATGGCCGTGCAGGGTATGGACTTGCCGCAGTTCCAGGAGATACTGAAGACACTGAACTGGGAGCAGAAGAAGGCGGCTACGGATGTGTATCTGTCCAGCGTCCGACTGAGCGGTATCATGGCAGGGGCGCATGACCGCGTGGACGAGGAAGCCGACAAGTACGGCAACACGCTAAACCTCATGTCGGACGAGGATGGCAACGCCTGGCGCGGCTCTAACCTTGGAGAGAACGAATATGTCGTACCCTCTTCTCTGTCTGACGAAGGCAATACGCTGGTGGTGCGTGATATGGGGACAGGCGCTCTGCGCATGATACCGCGTGAGGAGGCGGGAGAACTGACAGCCGTCAACGCCAGCGAGGAGACAGAAGCCAGACGCAAGCAGCTGTGGGAGCAGGCGAAGGATGAAGTACGCTGGAACCTCAACCACCATAACAAGACCGTGCAGCCCGCCGTGGGCGAGACGGTCAGCATCAGCATGCGCAAGAGCGAAGACGAGGGTAACGAGACACAGCGCTTCCTCATCGTGAAGGAGGATGAGGATGGTAACTTCTATCTCCTGCCCACACGCATGAACGAGGCAGGCGAGGAGGAGGCCATAAGCGGCACACCCTTCAAGGCCACCGCTGACGAGTTGCTGTCTTCCCAGGACTACGTGTATGAGCGGGAGGACGCAGTGCAGCGCGATGCCGAGCGAAGCGCGGTGGAGGAGACTACGGAGGGCGGTGCAACAGAGGAGACACCGACTGACGGCTCTTCTGTGGTCATAGAGGGCACTCCCGCTACAGAGGAGGACGCGCCTGCCGATACAGCAGCGCCTACCCGTAGCGAGGTTGCCGCGCAGCTGGACGCTACCGAGGAAGGCAGAAGCGCACGCGCAATGGTTGACGGCTGGGTGCGTGACGAGAACGATGCCGAGACAATCCATGAGTGGATAGACATCGTGGATGAGTCAGAGTGGGATGCCAAGACGAAACAGCTCCTGCATGACTACGTGGATAGCAAGGACGCACCAGACGAGGAGGGGCCGACTGGCGGGTCTTCCGCTGTAGTGGAGAGTGAAGCCGCTCCTGTTGTGGAGGGTGAGGCCGCTCCCGCTGTGGAGAGCAAGGCCACTCCAAAGATACCGCAGGATAAGGACGGAGCACCCCAGTACGACAAGGCTCCTGTGCAGGCCACCGTGGAAGACCTGTATGACGGTACCCTTGACGACAAGGAGGTGGGCGAGTTCATAGAGGCACAGATAGCGGAAGCCGACAAGAACGTGAAGAAGCTGGAGAAGCGGAAGCCCAAGGTAGGCACTGACAAGGCCAAGTACCTTGCCAGCAAGAAGAAGTGGGAAGACGAGCTGGAAGATGCCCGCCACAAGGCTCAGTACTGGAACGATGTAAAAGCCGAAGTGGAGAGAATAACCACACCCGCAGACGCGCAAGGCTGGGAGGGCGAACTGAACGATGATAACGCACGCGCGGCCTACCGAGCACAGCGAAAGGCCGAGAACGGCATACCTACACAGCAGGAGTTCATCGCCGACTTCATGGCAAGTGCCAAGATAGCACCTGAGTCCTTCAGAAAAGAGACTGGAGGCGGAACACTGGAACAGAAGCAGTGGGCAGGACGTATCGCGAAGGAGGGAGACAGCATAGAACGTCTGTCCGAAAAGCTGGTTGACCTTGACAACACTGAGAACGGTGGCCGCTTCTTCGGCGGTGACAGCGCTGCCGCAAGGGATGCCATTATAGACTTCCTCAAGTCGGGACGAGACAAGACTGACCAAGAGCAGGAGTTTGTGGAGCAGTACAACGCGCAGCGCGATGCGTACTATAACGAGCGCTACGGCATGTCTTATGAGGACTATATCGCATATACCGAGCAGGAGATGCCCGAGATGTTGAGAAGATATAGTAACTTTGACGAGCAAGAGTTCACCAAGCTATACGCAGACGAGATAGAGGAGGACTTGCGCAGAAGAGAAGAACAAGCTAAACAACAGAACAATGGAACAGAAGGAAATGACTCCGCAGGAGAAGAGCAGAGCGATGGTGGAAGCCATCAAGTACAACCTGGCGAACGGACTGATGACACCCGAGGAGGTGAAGAGCGCACAGACACCAGAGCAGAAGAAGATGCTGGCGATGAAGGCGCTGGTAAACCAGAGGCTGCACAAGAGAATGCTGGCAATGAAGGAGCAGGAGGAAGACCAGCGAATGTGGGAGGAACACCAGAACTCCAAGGTGATATACCGTCGGAAGAAAGAGTAGCGCCCAATCTCTCATCCGATAAAGCGGATGAATACGGCAGACCTTTGGTGCTTGCCGAGGATGGTACTACAACGTTTGGAACGATGGATCCGAAGAGCGGATTAAAGGAAGCGCCAATTCTGTTGAGCCTCGGTGAAAATTATGTAGGGGAAGACGGGAAGAACCACGGCTACGGCTTACTTCATATAGAGGCAGGTCACGGTGAACAAATACGTAGAGCAGGCTTTTCCTCTGTGGAGGAGTTCGTTGAAGCGGTTGCCAAGAATTATGTTTGCATTCGCGAGGGCGCAAAGATTGGAAACACGCAAACTTACCTTCTGGAATTGACAGACACACACAACAACACCCTGTTTGTGCAGTTGTCAAAAGACGGGGCGTACTGGAACATAAACAGCGCGGGTATTTTCAAGGTGAAATACTCGCGCCGTAAACCGAAAGTCCATTCCGTACCCGCATTGGGAGAAGATACTAACACCGATATCCCCGAAGTTAATAGCGGCCATTCTGAGGGTGTAACCGCGCCAGCAGGGAACTCTTCAAAGACTTCTGACGGCAAAGGTAGTACAAAGCTTTTAACCGCGCAAGAAAAACAAGAAAAACAAGAAAAACAAGAAAAAGGAGATATATTCGCGGAGGCTGAGAGACTGGCAGAAGAGGAGCGCTCGAAACGCGAAAAACATTCTGAAAACAAGGAAGGAGCGTTACTTTCTGAGCAGATAGCCACAGCCTCAGCCGAAGTGAATACCGAACCGACAGAGGCGCAGAAGGAAGCAGGCAACTATAAGAAGGGGCATGTACAAGTTGGTACGTTCGACATCACCATTGAGCAGCCGCAGGGCAGCGTGCGTAAGGGCACTGATGCTGACGGCAAGCAGTGGGAAAACAAGATGAACAACACTTACGGCTACATTCGTGGTACAGTGGGTGTTGACGGCGACCACATTGACGTGTTCCTCTCCAATGATATTGACGGTTGGGACGGACGCAAGGTGTTCGTCGTTGACCAGTATAACCCTGACGGCAGTTTTGACGAGCACAAGGTTATGCTTGGATTCAATGATGCTGACGAGGCAAAGGGAGATTACCTTGCCAATTACGAGCAGGGCTGGGAGAATGACCGCAGGATTGATGTGTCCGCTGTGAACCTCGAAGACTTCGAGAAGTGGATTGAGTCAAGCAAGCGTAAGACTAAGCCTTTCAGCGAATACAAAAATGTAAAACTTGAACAAGGGAAAAACGAGAAAAATACAAGAGAAGAGATAGAAAGCCACCTCGTAGAGAACGACCCAGACTTCATAAAAGCGAATGACCATGCGCTGGACGTGGAGCAGAACTGGGAGGAGAAGATACAGGACTATCTCTTTGAGCACTACCCAACGCAGGCCACCTTGTCTGCGGAGACAACATCCGAAAAAGGGCAGAAAGAGCGTGAGGCAATGAAGGCCGACCCCGTACTGAAGGAACTGCGTGAGAAGGCGAACGCCGAATACGAGGAAGCCGATAAAGCGGTGGAAGCCGCATACAAGAAAGCCACTAAAGCCGCAAAGGACACGCGCCTTCAAAAGACGGAAGAGGTCATCAAAGGCGCGAAGTGGGAGGCAACCCCTGCACCCGAGAAGTATAAGACAAGAGCGAGTAAGCATGCTGATAGCCACGCTACCGAATGGAAGATAGGCAAGATTCGATACGGAAGCACCAAAGCCGAAACGGGACAGATAGAATTAGCAGTAAAAATGTATGGCGGCTATATAGGGGCTTGGAATGCCTACGAGCAAGGCAAAATTCTACTTGCACCGAATGAAGCCGCTATCATTAAGGAGATAATCCGCACCGAAGAAGCAGCAGGGCAAAAACCACATGCTCGTCTCCAGAAAGCAGACGAATATTCAGAGTTCGCAGCGGAGCATGGCTTGGATGGTATGTGGCTTTCCCGATATGCCGAGGGTATGAGAGAAAGGAATTCAGCTGCGGCTGCAATGGCTTTTCGTGACCTAAAGGCTATATATCTGCGTGAGCATATAGCGGAGAAGAAGGCGTTGATGGAGCGTGATGGAGTGAGCGGTCTTCTTGCTAACAAGCGTCTGTTTGAGCCTGTAGAGAACGCGATTAAGGCGAAGTATGGCGACGTGGACGTGCTTATCGAGGAGCGCAGAAAACAAGCGGAGATAGAGCGTGGCATGATGGAGGTTGCACGTAGGCGATTCGAGGAAGAGCAGCGCAAACGTGAGGCACGTCTTAAAGAGTTTGCCGAGCATACTGACGAGGAGATAGACAATAGTTATGCTGAAGCCTTGGCGAAAGGTGACGAGGCTACTGCCCGTGAGATGCTTGACGAGGCTGCAAGACGTAAGGGGTATGGTGATGTCGAGAGCGACTACCAGGGCGTAGGTGCTTGGGGCGCACCTTCAAAGCCTGATTATGAGACGGACGAAGCGAGACGCAATGCCGTTGGTGAAGACTCGCCAGACCTCAATGTAGAGGATATGGCAGCAGGCTACAGCAACCAACCAGAAGACATCTTCGCGCATCCTGATAAATACTCACAAGGCTTGCCAACAAGCAAGGAGAGCGGCAAGGCGATACAGACAGCCATTGACGACATACGGAACGGCAAGAAGGATGTGAAGATAAAGGTGTATCGCGCCGTTCCTACAACTGTAAAGGAGGGCAAGTTGCGCAATGGTGACTGGGTAACTCCTTCGAAGAGGTATGCTGAGTTGCATGGTGAAAACCGTCTGGAGGGTAAGTACCGTATCATTGAAGACGAGGTGACAGCTGGTGACCTTTGGTGGGACAGCAACGACGTGAACGAATGGGGCTACGACAACGGCAAGAACTACAGGTATAAGAATGTGAAGAACAACAGAAAGCTGAACGACTTAGTAACACGCGATGACAATGGCAATATTATCCCACCATCAAAGCGTTTCAACTCTCGCAAGGCTGATGAGCGTTACCAGCGCGGAAAAGGTGCAGCTCCTGTTACGAAGGAGGAAACTATCTTGCGCGATGCCGTGATAGACAGAATGCGGGAGAATGGCATGGATGTCATAACAAACGAGAAAGAAGGGCAGCGTGTGCTGGAGGAGGCTAACGGCAAGGTAAGGCTAAATAGCATGGCTTCTTCTTTAGCAAAAGCAGCAAGCACTATTAAAGACTGGCTCACAAATAATAAGCGGGGCAAAACTTTCCGAATAGAACTCCCTCTGAGAACCAGTCGTATGGTGCGTGAAGTAATGGGGCGTGATTTCGAGAGCCATAATATTACCGCGAATGGCATAGCCCATGCCCAAAAGAACCATGGCATAAATGGTACGAAGCTGAACGAGAAGAGTATCCCCCTAACGAAAGAAGACATGGAACTCCTGCCCTATATTATGACCGCGCCAGATTACGTGCGTAGGGGAAGTAACGATTCCACAGGACGAGCTTCAGTAAGGTTCTACAAAGAACTGAGCAACGGCTATGTTGTTGTAGCCGAGAAGGAGTATAAAAACAGCCCAGATGATATGGAAACCATTACCATGTGGGCTGAAAAGTCAGACAAGGCTACCAATGCTCAGCGTAATGCTGCCCCTGATACACACGTCCAAAACGCTATCCTTGACATAGACGTTGCAAAGATACATAAAGATGCGGAGGACGCAATAGCGAACGATGTTAAAGTACGTGAAAATCGTGTTTGGCACGGTTCCGAAGCGGACTTTGAGACTTTCGACCATTCGCACATGGGTGAGGGAGAAGGCTCACAGGCTTTTGGATGGGGAACGTATGTTACCAATTCTAAGGATATTGGCTTCTACTATGCTACAAGGATAGATAATGACCCATCAAAAAGAAACTATCTTTTTCAGCACTCAAACGGCACAAGATTCAAGAACAAATACCCAACTCTTGAGTCGTTTCTGCAGGATACTAAGCGGATGGCAATAAACGGTAAAGCCACTGAGCAAGAAAAGATTGACTACTACCACAAAATGATGAAGTTGGCAGAGCCGTACCATAATCTTTACGCTGTTGAGATTCCTGAAGACAACGGGAAGAACTACTTGGATTGGGATTCCAGGGTTGGTGCTAGAGTGCTGAGCAAAGTAAATAGACAATTAGAAAAGCAAGGCAAAAGACCGATAAACCCAGAACTCGACAAGAGGTATAAGTTCTTGGACGGTAATGATTTGTACAGGGCTTTGTCAATTAGGATGCCTAATGATGACGCAACATTCAATGACAATAAGGCCGCAAGCGAATTTTTGTATTCCCTCGGCTTTGTCGGCATCAGGTACAAGGCTGGGCGAAACTTTGGTGGCGCGAAAGAGGGCGATACGAACTACGTCATCTTCAACGAGAAGGATGCCAAGATAACTGACCATGTACGCTTCTTCCGCACAGCCGATGGCGAGGCCTACGGCTTTACCGTTGACGGGAAGATATACATTGACACGAAGATAGCCAACAGCGAAACACCTGTGCATGAGTATGCGCACCTGTGGGCAAGCGCTCTGAGACAGTCAAACGCAAAGGAGTGGGCAAACGTGGTTGGCCTTATGAAGGACACCGCGGTATGGGAGGAAGTGAAGAAACATTATCCCGAGCTGAAGACTGATGACGAGATAGCAGATGAAGTGCTGGCTACCTACTCAGGCCGTAGAGGAGCGGAACGCTTGCGTAAGGAGATGGAGGAGGCTACCAAGAACGGAAGCATCTTCGACAAGGCAGAAGCAATGAGCGCGATGCAGAAGATACGGCAGGCGTTTGATACGTTCTGGAATAGCGTGGCTGATTTCCTGCATATCCACTACACTACAGCCGAAGAAGTGGCAGACCGCGTGATGAAGGACTTGCTGGACGGCGTGGATCCTCGCATGATGAATGACGGGGAAAGCCTGGAGAGGGTGAATGAGAGGTTCAATGAAGAGTTGCAGCAACAGATAGATGGCAAGCTGCCAGGTAACCATATCTATAGAATGGGTGAGCCTGGAAGAATATTGCTGTCAACTGGTGTACCAGACTTGCCTATACAGATGAATGCAAAAAAACTTCAAGACAAAGCAACTTTGTATGGCCATGATTTTGACCTTTCCGAGGTAAAGAATTTGGTGAAAGCCCTGCGGCATCCATTGGCAGTATTTGCCTACGGGAATAAGTCTAAGGCTCAGAACATCATTGTCCCATTGCAGAAAGACGGAAAAAATTTCATAGTCGGTTTGTCTCTTAACCCGACGATTGGAGGAAGAAGCCTTGAAATCAACAGTATTAGGAATGTGTTTCCAAAAGACAATTCAGAATGGCTTAATTGGATAACTCAAGGCAAAGCCTTGTATATAGACAAAGAAAAAATCCAAACCCTCATAGACCAACAGCGAACCAATCTCGCTGACGTGGACTACTTGGATTTGGATTCGGTTGCAAAGATAGTGGAAAGTTTCGAGAATCCAAAGATTTCTGCCGAAAAAGTTTCTGAGGATGACCTTTACCGCGTTGTGGATGACAAGGAGACCATCGAGCGCCTGGACGCAGAGCCGAAGATAACCGCTTACCGAGCCATGCAGGTGATAGACGGCAAACTCTACTCACCAATGGCCGCAAAGGTGGATGGAGAACTGACAGACAGCAACCCGTATGGCGCATGGACGGAAGCAGAGGAAACCCTGCTTGACTTTACGCCCGAGCAGAAAGCTGCGATGGAGGCGCTGGACAAGTCAAACGAGCCTGGTAACGTAGAACTCATCAAGGGCAAGCTGCGTTACAACAAGCAGAGCAAGAACGGAAAAGGTACTTTGCAGTTCCACCTTGTGAAGGGAGACGGAAGCAGCCTCTGGGCGGCATACAACCCGTATATACACAGCTCCATGAGCATGCTTAATGACCAGTTCACCTCAGCCTACAAACGGCCTAACATAGTGGTCGTTGAGGTTGAGATACCCGAGAGCGAACTTACCAGCGGTTACAGAGCACAGAACGCAAAGAACACGGTGGGCCTGACAGAGTGGAAAGCAGGACCCGTGGCAGGACAGCTGCCTGGTGATATGGCAAGACAGGTGATGCTCTCACGCTGGAGCAAGGTCAAGCGCATTGTTCCCTACAGCGAGGTGGCCGACCAAGTGGCCGCAACTCTCCGCACAGCCGAGGAGAAGACAGGACAGAAGGTGCAACTGCCCATCGAGTCCTTCCATCCAGAGCTGAGGAAGGAACTGGAAAAGCGGGGCTTTGAGTTCCAGCACGGCAAATACACCGAGGAGACAGCCAAGCGTAAGGCGTGGGATGACCTGACGGACGAGGAGAAGCAGCAAGCCTATAAGGGCGCTGCCTACATGGACGATGCAGCCATAGAGGCTCTGAACAGCGAATACAGTGGCGAATGGCTCAAGCGTGAAGGCGAAGGACAAGCCACAGACGAGGAGGTATCGCTTGCCAACGACCCCGTATCGAAGATGATAGGCAAGAGCCGATACAGCGCAGGACAACAGGTAGAATACGCGGAGAACATGCGGGAACGTATGACCACACACGCGCAGGAGCTGGCAGAGAAGCTGCATCTCAGCAACGTGGAGATAGTGGCCGATGGTTCGGGCTTCACGGGCAAGAGACAGAAGGCAAAAGGATTCTACAACAAGACTACTGGCAAGATAACCGTAGTTATAGGCAACCACACCAGCATGGCAGATGTGGAGAAGACAATACTGCATGAGGCGGTAGCCCACCACGGCTTGCGTCAGTTGTTCGGTGAGCACTTCGACCAGTTCCTTGATAACGTGTACGAGAGCTGCGACTACAAGATACGGCAGAAGATAGACGCGCTCATGGAGGAGAAGGGCTACGACCAGCGTACCGCCACAGAGGAGTATCTTGCGAGCCTTGCAGAGGATATGAATTACGAGACAACCGACCCGACCTTCTGGACGGCTATCAAGGAGGCTTTCTTGGATATGCTGCACACGCTTGGCTTCGACTACGCGGGACCCGTACTCACCGACAATGAACTGCGCTATATCCTGTGGAGAAGCTACAAGAACCTTGAAGAGCCTGGCTCGTTCCGCAGCATCCTTGGTACGGCTGAGGACTTGAAGATGCAGGAGACACTTGGAGTAGGACAGTACGAAACCGAGGGCAAGGAGTCCGCTGCGGCTGAAGACCTCTTCCGTGAGGATGACATAAGCCGTGCGATGAACAATGACAGCGAGGGCGCAGGATGGAGCCGCGAGACCATGCAACGCGCATGGGACGAGGTGATGAGTAAAGCATCCTTCCTTGCCAAAGAGGGCTACTTCGACTACCTTGCCAGCGTTGACGAGTTCCAGAAGCTCGTTGAACGCGCTACAGGAGAGAAGGTGAGCGACATGCAGAACGCATACAAGGCGATGCTGCAACTGAGCAGCCGCAACGCAAACGAGATGAAGCTTTTTGACAGTGCGTTTGCACGCCCGCTACAGCGTGCCGTGTACAGGCTCATAGGCGCTGTCAAAGACTTCAAGAAAGGCAAGGGTCTTGAGTTGTCCTGGTATCTCATCTCCAAACACGGCATAGAGCGTAACAGAGACATGGCCATACGCGCCGCTATGAAGGAGAAGGCCAAGGATTCTTATGCGGAACAGATACACGAGGCCACCGCAGAGCTGAAGGAGGAACGCACACAACTGCTTGCCGAACTGACGCGCATAGCGGCTGGCGAGGAAAGCACGCTGGGTACTGAAGCCGCTATCAAGGCTCGTGTGAAGCAAATAGAGGCAGAGATAGACAGCATCAAGAAGCATCCAAACAAACACGGGTTGAAGACTGAAGCAGAGTTCTACGAGGACGAGCTGGACAACTGGTACCGCACCGCTTCCTTCATCAAGGAGTATGCAGAGGAGAACGGCTGGACTTGGAGGGAGACGCAGGAAGAGCTGACACGGAGAGCCGCTGACTTCGGGGCAGACGTGACAGAAGACTACAGCGGTCTGTCGGCACTCGTTGAGGAGGAAGAGGACTTCACGGAAGCCGCCTACAGGCGTGTAGAGAACTACGAAAACACACACTACACTGATGACCTCTGGGAGGCTATACGCGCGATGAGCGGGTACAGCCTGGAGAAGCAGAGAAGCAGCGGACTGACGACAAAGAAGTACGTGGATGACCAACTCAGGCGCTACGACTTCTTCGTACCCTTGCGCGGCTGGGCTGACCCGACCGCAGAAGAGATGTACGACTACTTGGACGGACAGCGCAGTGAGCTGGGCAACCCCGTCAAGACAGCAAAGGGCAGAAAGAGCGAGGCTGACAACCCGCTGGGCGGTCTGCTGAGCGTGGCCTACAGAAGCATCGCGAGCGGTAACAAGAATATGGCTCTGCAACACTTCTACAACCTTATGAGCGCCCACAACACCAACGGCCTGGCTGTCATAGACAGTATGTGGGTAGAGAACAGAGGCACAGAAGACGCGCCAGACTGGGTGCTGGCCACTCCAGAACTCACTGACCCAATGACAGGCGGGCGAGAGATGAGCGCGGAGGAGGTGCAGGCAGAGCTGGACAGGTTCAACACTGATATGCGCGAGAAGGCCGCTCTGGGCATGGCCATACAGATGAAGAAGGGAACGCCCCTGCCGCCTTACAGAGTGACACAGCAGCACGCACGCGCGCACCAGATACGCCTCTCTGTAGGAGGCACTAACCGCGTCATCACCATAGTGGGCAACCCGCGTGTGGCAATGGCACTCAACGGCCTGCTGAACCCCGAAAACAGCGGCTGGCCTATACTGCGGAAGCTCAATAACTTCATGGCAGGCGCGTTTACAAACTACAACGTGTCCTTCGGTGGAGCTAACCTTGCACGAGATACAGCGCACTCGAACTTACGTGCGTTTATAGGCGAGAGCCCCGCATACTGGTGGGCGCTGACCAAGAAGCAGAATCTCCTGCTTGGCAACGTGGCCAACTGGGCAAGGATGGTGGGCATGCTGCGCAAGTACGAGGCTGGCAAGCCAATGACGGGGTATCATGAGCGCATGTTCAAGGAGTTCATGGACGGTGGCGGTGCTACTGGCTACACCATGATACGCAACCAGAAAGAGAGCACGCAGTTCATGGTGGACATGGTGCGAGACCTCAAGAACATCAAGCGCAGGAAGCTCAGCCCCATGCGCATGTTCGAGTTCTTCTCGTTCCTCAACGAGGCCGCAGAACTTGTTAACCGCTTCGTGGCTTACGAGACAAGCCGCGAGATGGGACGCACAAGAGAGCGCAGTATAGATGATGCAAAGGAGGCTACGCTGAACTTCAACCGCAAGGGAGCGGGTGCCAAGAGCCTGACGCAGCGGGAGGGCGCGAAGTACAGGCTATCCAACGCACTGAACTACTACAGCCAGTATGGCCGTTCGTTCATCGTGTTCTTCAACGCACATGTACAAGGCACATACCAGCTCTACAGGCTTGTTAAAGAGCACCCCGCAAAGTTCGCTTTCGCGTTCGGCGCGGCTCCTGTCACGGCAGCTGCTGTGGCTCTGCCACTCTTCAATAACTTGCTCCTGCCCGCAATATACAGCGCTGTAGGCGGTGACGGGGACGATGACTGGGGAGACTACTACTATGAGTTGTCCGACTGGGAGCGCCAGCATAATATCTGCCTGCGTCTGCCCAAGGGTCACGGCTGGCTGAAGATACCACTTACACCTGAGTTAGGCGCGATGTTCCAGGTAGGCGATGTGACGGGCGCGTCCTTCGCGGGCAAGCGCGATATGCAGGCTTCCGACTTTGCGGGTATTATGGAACTTGTAGCACCCAATAACGTGGACTTTACAAACGCTGGCACGGCTATATCAAGCCTTGTTCCAAGCAGCTTGCAGTGGGCATCCCATATAGCCGTAAACCGCGACTTCAAGGGCTCCCGACTGCGCAACGACAACATGTTCAGCCGCTATCAGCCCGAATACCTCAAGGCTACCCGTAGCACAAGCGCGACCATCACCGCGATGTCACGCGCGCTGAACAAGGTAGGCGGCGGCAATGACGAGCGCTCTGCCGACAATGTGCTGGACTTCTCTCCAGGCTACGCGCAGGAGATGCTGACAGGCATAGCAGGCGGATGGGCAAGCACAGCGCTGGCCGTGTCTGACGCGCTGGCCGCTCCCTACCTTGAGGGCGGCGGCTCGGAAAAGGACTATTGGAAAGGCGCAAAGGGTCTGTTTGACAGAGGAGGCGTACCCGTGCTCAGCCGCTTCTGGATAAGCGGCAGCGGGGAACGTAACGCGGCACGCGCAAAGGGCGAGTACATGCGGACGGTCAAACCGTTCATGGGCGCAACTGAAAGTGAGTTCAGCCTAATAAAGCGCATACCCCGACCCGCAGCGTTGGACGTTCGCGCAAAGGAGGAGAAGCTGGAGGCGGCTAAGAAGTCACACGACCTCTTCGCTATAGCCGAAGCGGAAAAGGCGCTGGAATCCGCTAAAGCCAACTTCGAGGAGGCGAAGAAGACACAGCGGCAGAAGCTGGACGCGCTGCAAGGATCCGAGCGCTTCAAGGCCTACAGAGACATGCGGGGCATCACACGCTATATAGACTACATGCTGCGCCTGTACAAGGACAATGACCTACCCGCTAACGTGGTGGACTCCTTACAGGAGGCTAACCGCAGACTGCTGGAAGTGGAGAAGTAGCAACAAAGGAAAGCCCCGTGAGCGGTAAAAACTCACGGGGCTTACTATATACTCAGACGAGCGGTAAGTGTGCTTCCAGATACTCGCCGACTGTCTTTCCCTCTTCTTCGGCTAAGGCCTTCAACCTCTCTACTACGTCAGGCTTCGCGCGGAAAGAAAAGGTTTTATTTCCCGATGGCTTGCGCCCTGCTCCCTCTCGTCTGCCTCCTCGGTTACTTTTCTTCTCCATATTCTACCAAATCTAATCTCGCGTCCAATGCGTCCGCTATCTTGTTCAACATGTCAAGTGCTATATGATACCTACCCGCTTCTATACTGCGAATACTGGATAGTGTAAACCCAACCATACTTCCCAACTCTCCTTGGCTGTAGCCGCGTTTCTCTCGCAGCTGACGGATGCGCTCGCCTATCTCCGCACGTCTGTCCTGCACGGACTCGCCTAACAGGTCGTAGTGGTGTTTGCTCAAGAACCGCACCATGCGGCTTACGTATGTGGGCATGTCTGTACCGTCATCGTTCGCGCGGTACTCCTCTCCCTCCAATATCGTCACCTTCTGGGTGTCCTTAAAGCGGTGCTCCTGGAACTCTATTACGATTCCGTGCTTTGTGTCAAAAGCCACCCAGAAGCCTGGCTCACTGGATGGCTGTATTGTAAATCTGTCCGTCATTTTGTCCCGCTTAGCCGTGATGCGGTAGGGCTTAATGTGTGTCCCTACAAGGGGTGTCGCTCCCCTCTGTGCGAGTCTGCTCGTGTAGGGTAGGGTGTTTTACTGGTTCACCCCAAACCATTGCTTAAGGCTCTTCACGCCGTCCGCCGTGGTGGCCTGCCATTGTTTTTCGGCCTTGTTCCAAGTGCCGCCGTGCGCCTTAATCTCTTTCCTGTTCTTGTATGTGGTGCGGCTGTCACCAACCACGGCAACACCGCCTTCGATGGCTACCAGTTGCAGGCCGTCCGCAGGATCCTCGTCCGTGGGCTGTGGCTTTGGCTTATCTACCTTTGGCTGTGCCGCTGGGGTATAGCTCCTTTGGTCAAACAGCATGTAGGCGAAAGTCACAGCGTCTCCCCTGTTGCCGTAGCGGAACAAATAGCCCCTGCTTACTCCTACCAAGTCCGCCACCGCCTGCATCTCCTCTTCGGTGTACTGGTGGCCTATCCTGTCCTCAGCCACTGCTGGCGCTACCGCTGCTATCTCTCCAAGTATGCCGTGCAACGTATCGCCAGACATTACGCGCTCTATCTGGATGTCTCCTTTACAACCACACATCGTGTAAGCTGCGAACTCGGTGAACTCCGCGTACCATGTACCTGTGCTATCATCCCAGCCGTCGAACGTGTCGCGGCAACGGCAAAACAGGTCTATATCGGCCTTCTCCTTGAACTCCTCCTCTGTGGGGCCGTCTTCCCATCTCAGCAGGAAATCCGCTCCCCATCCGTGCTCCACGTGTACGGTGAACTTCACCCCTGGAAAAGTGGCGCGGCACATGGCCAGTATATTGGCTTTCCTTGCCGCCAGTATTTGCGTTTTAGTAGCGCTCTTTTCCTCAACCATAGAGCGAACGTCCTTCATGAGCGGCAACCACTTCGCGCTGCGGGTGTTGTAGTCCTCCAACCTCTTCGCTTTCGCCTCCGCTGCTTCCCGCTCAGCCTCGGCTACACGTGCGTCCTCCTCTGCCTGGATAGCTTCTACCTCCTCGGCAAATAGCTGCTTCCAGCATGTGGGCAGATAGATATAGCGTGCGTAACTGTAGCCCTCAGAATCCAGAAGGAAATACTTACCCGAAGGGGCAACTACAAGCGCGCCCACCGTGTAGAATGTCTCTACCTTCACCCTGTCGCTGATGACGGCCATATAATCCTCGTCCTCCGACACATCATCCGAACGGCAACCACAGCATAACTCACGGCTCGCTACCAACTCGTCTGCCAGCTCGGGGCGGTTGAACTCCTCCTCCGAAACCTCAATAACCTGTCCAACATAGCAAAGACGTGCGGGACAGTCCTCTGCGGACTCATAACACGTGCGGTTATGCAGCTCCTTAAACAGGCCTTTGCCGCCGTCACACTTAAGGCCGCTTCCCTCTGCCCAGAAGTACCCGCCAAGTGCGGGGATGCCGCTTTGTCTGTTGGCCTCTTGCGCGTGCTCGTAGTACTTCGTTGCCTTGCGTCTTGCATCCTTGGCCACTAAAATCTCTCTTGCCTGCATCTCTGCGGCTGCTGTCACGCTCTCCCCGAACGTCTTAACGTAAGCGGGTCGGGAAAGTGGTGCCATAACTCCGCACCATCCACACACTCCATCGTACATCTCGTTAGCGGAATTGTACTGCTCCATCCGCTCTGTGTCCGCGAACACATTTGCTAACTGCTGGCTAATCTCGCCTAATGATACCTTTTTACCCATAATGTCTTATGCCGTTTTATTACCGCGGTGGCAAACCGCGTCTAAAGTGAATACTAAATAGCGCCCGCAAGGGGTGTCGCTCCCCTCTGTGCCAGTCGGCTGGTGCGGGCTGTGGTTAGAAGTGAATACTCAAAAGGATGGATGCGACGAATACCAGGGCGCTGTATGCGATGAGCTGCCAGCCTGTGCAACGGATTGGCTCGCCATCCTGCCCGAAAAAGTCGTGCGTGTCTCTCAGCCACTGAAGGGCGCTCTTTGATGTTGTCTTCATATTGCCCTCCTTCCTTACCATACTAAAACAGACTTCGGGTACTCGCGCTTGGCCATAATAGCGGCGGTTTTTCTCAGCGCTCCTGCAAATGTCTTGTACTCCCCAAATACCCACTGCTTTCCGTCCTCATAGGGATTGTTGATATAGACCATCCAGCAATCTAGGCTCAACCGATTAAGGCACACAAACTCGCGTTTGTTGATAAATACCGTTCCGTCGAACCATTCACCCCATTCCTCTGTGGAGGTTGTCACGCCAGGGATGTTCTTAAATTTCTCCCTGAATAAAATGCTTTCTTTACCCATAATATCAGTGGCGTTGTTTATCCTGTACGCCAGACAGTTTTTAGTTGTTGTAACTTGTTTACGCTGCAAAGATACGGTAATATTTGAATAGCGTAATTATAAATCAAATGAAAAGTTTGGTTAAAAAGTGCTAATCGCCTATAATGTGTTGTAAATCAGAGCAAAACAAAACGTGTTAAAGAAATGCGGTTTTACTTAACCCATCCCAAAGACGTGTTAACGAAAGGCCGATTTACTTAACACGTACACGCGTGCGCGCGTACATAATATGTCTTGGACATATCTTGGACATATCTTGGACATCTCCTAAAATCGTGCCCATACCGACATATCGGCCTCTGGTGTACGCCAGTAGTCGCGCACTCTTTTACGTATCGCCCAAACGTGCAAGGGGGAGAGGTTCTCGCGGATTCTACGGACTAACTCGGACGGGATGACCTCACATAAGGTAGCACGCGCGGGCAGGTGGCGCGCCTGTAGCAAAACCCTGCAAAGGTCAGACTTGCTTAACAGAGTGGCGGGG